>Ga0209624_10000329_pt1 | contig 41831 bp, 29 predicted proteins | sample JacPinW_OM2H0_O1_FD_188565 | JGI IMG/M metagenome (GOLD analysis project Ga0209624, IMG submission 188565) | Forest soil microbial communities from Algoma, Ontario, Canada - Jack Pine, Ontario site 1_JW_OM2H0_O1 (SPAdes) (version 2) | ecosystem: Environmental > Terrestrial > Soil > Boreal...
TCCCAGACGTGGCGCCCGAGAGCCTCGTCTCTTTGACGATGCCCGTCCGCACCGAATCGTACCCGTGGGACGACCAACTTCACCCCATCTTCCAGATGAACCTTCCGGAGGGCTACCTCCTGCAGGTCCTGCAGGAGGAATTCGGGCCGCATATCGGTGCAAACTCCGTTGCACTCCTCTCCGTTATCGGTCGAAACATGGTGGGAAGACTCCAGGTCGCTCCACCCGGGGCGGCACTGGACGAGCCAGCAAAACCGATCGAAGTTGCCGAGTTGCTGAAGGGAGACAACTCGGAAGAGGTGTTTTCGCAATTGGTCCGAGAACATGCAAAGAGCGGGGTTTCAGGTGTCCTGCCGAAGTTCCTAGACACTGAACAAAAGAAACCGAGCGGCCTGGGACCGCACAAGAAGGCTTCATTGCTGGTCCACGACCACATTATCAAAGGATCATCTAGCAAGCTTCCGTTCGCGACTGCCAACGAACACTTGTGCATGCAGGTGGCAGCGAGGGTTGTCGAAAGCGCGAAAACCCAACTCTCCGAGGATGGCAATGTTCTGGTGGTGCGCCGGTTCGACGTCGATGACAATGGGAAGCCTTTTCGAGCATTGGAAGATTTTTGTGCCCTGCTCGGACTGCGGCCGTCCGCAAAGTACGAAACCACATGGGAACGAATTGCGAAGGCAGTTCGGACCTATGTGCCGGGCGGAGACCAACGTGACACCTTCCAGAAACTGACCACAATCCTGTTGTTGACGTACGCGCTCAGAAACGCGGACTGCCATTCGAAGAATCTGGCGTTGCTATATACGTCGCGGACGGATGCACACCTCGCACCCGCGTACGACTTCTTCACGACTTCTGTCTATGAGGGTTACCAGAACAATCCCCCGGGAATCAGTTTCATGGGGCGGAAGACATGGTTGCCGGGAAAAACTCTGGGGACCTTTATCACTTCCACCTTTGGCATTTCTCAACGCGAGCAGAAGGAAATTCTGGAGCGCATCAGCGACGCGGTAGCCGACACTGCTCCTGTCGTCCGTGAATTGATGGAGGGACTAGCAGGTTTCAAGGATTCTGGAAAGCGGATGCTGGCCGCATGGAGTGAGGGAGTGAGTGTTCTGCGCGATTCCCGGATGTACGGCCTGAGCCCTTGGAAGTCGTCCACTGCTTTCGAGGGAATCTCTGACCCGCCGAAACTCAAAAACCCGCGAACTGTCATCGGTCGCTCGGAGCTTTTGTCTCATCGCACCAAATCCAAGTGACCGGCGCAGCGGTTGGATCCCGCGGTCGCCGTCCTTGTTATCGCTCTTAATCTAAGCGAAAGACTAAGGCATGAAACACCTACTACGGGAGCTTGCATGAACCCAAGAGATTTCATACAACAGGTTTTCCTGGCGGAGCTTTCACAAATAGCGGAAAAGCATCATTTCATATCCTTTTCCTTGGTTGGCCTTGGCACCGAATTCTTGGGTGCCTGCTTGGATAATCATGATTTCGAAGAACGAAATCTATCAGGTCTGCGTTTTAGAGGTGCAGTAAAGGCGTTATATCCTCCTTCATACCATCAATATGCAAATCTGCTTGCGGCGCATTTGAGAAATGGATTCGCACACCAATTTCGTCCCGGTACAAAACTGGAATTGACCAAGCAGGAAGAGGCTCCTTCAAAAGGATGGGTTCACCTTCAGTTGACGCCGGACGGACGAGTTTGCTTGGTCGCAGAAGATCTGTATCGAGATTTTGCGGAGGCCTGCAAGTATGTGTTGCGCGACATTGATGCCGGCAAGCTTAGCAATCCAAAACTACGCACAACCTACTTGACGACTTGAGGCGACACATAATCTGGTGCTAGCGCTTTTGGCTCGCGCATCGCGTTCATTTCGAAGCTGATCGGGAGAGGTCTACGGTGAGGCGACTGATTTGCGATCAGTGCTGGCAGCGCACACTTACAAGCTTCAGACTCTTTACTGCTTATAAGCACCAACACACCGACAATAGCCCTCGCAGTTCAATTGTGAGATTCGAGGGCGTTGTCAAAAGAGATGCGCCGACATCCATCCGATGACGTATCCGTAGCGAAGCAGCGGGTTATGTTCTTGTTGAACTCCCGAACGGGTTGCTGTTCTCCGACATCTTGTAGCGAAAACATCTTGCGAAAGACGCAGGCATTTTTCACATCCGGACCCGCGGCACTTTTAAAAAAGCTACAAGGGCCCGGGTTGAGCCCATCGACCATCAGATCCGAAACAAAGTGGAGGCCGTAGGCTATGTCCGCGGCGGTCGGGATAACATAGGCGCTGATGATCGCCGTGCTGCTGTGAAACTCCTTGGCGGAGCCCAATGGAATGCCAGCGAACGTGCCGATGTATGGAATCTCGACAAAAGGTGGCAACAGCGGGAAGCGCGAGCGGGAGCGCTCGACGATGGCCGAAAAGGAAGAGACTTCGAATAGCTTGATTGAATCGACGCGCACGCGCGTAGTGGTGTCGTGGTTCGCAACACGCGAGGTGTTAAACGCTGGGTCGGTCGCACCGGGACCGGTGTATAGCGGACTACCTGCCGATTCGTCAGCGTTGAGGGTGACTGCAATCTCGGCCGAAGATGCGGTTGCCAGGCTGCGCGGGGTTGCAGTGAACGACAACTGCCGCCCGATCTGAGCAAACGAGGTTTGGTAGTTTGCCAGCGCGGAGGCGACCATTCCGAAGTTTCCACCCAGGACGGGAGGGACTCCGTTGGAGTTTGAGCCAGAACCACTCGAAGTTGACGCCGAAAGCGAACCCAGCAAAGCCGATAGTTCCGGAGCTGTGCTGCCGTTTAGAAAGCTTTGCGAAGTCACGCTCACACTGGTGGGCTGTCCGGAGATCGTGCGGACTGTAACCAACCCATCATTGAAAAATGAAGGCTTGTCGATACCGAAAAGTTTCTTGACGCAGCAGCGTTCGTCGGTCCTCGAGTTTAGTTGTTCGACCTGGTACTGCATATCGGCACGCACAAACATCTGGTACGACCAAAGATCGCGGTTAAAAGCGTCGATCAGCGGGCTCAGGGCATTGTTCAGGTTGTTGGCACTCTGTGTGAGATCATACGCAACAAATTCATGAGGATATTGCTGACTCATTTTGTAGTTGAAAAGGAAGTCGGCGATGGCGGCGCGATACAGGCCGACACCGTAAGGAGGATTCTTGCGAGCGGTGCTGTAATCGTTCTTCACTGCCCGGCGATAAGAATTTGTCGCCTCGCTTTTCATTGCGTCGAATCCTAAGATTGAAAGGTCCTCTGCATTGCACTCCGACTCAGTTTGATTTGGTTTGCAGGCATTGGCAAGCAGTCTCGCAGCCTCCTTTTTGAAGCACTCAAGGTGGATACGTGGCTCGTGAGTTTCGGCATCAAGAAGAGAACCCAATATTCCGCGGAAGTCCAACTCTTCGCAGTTATGTGATTGCGGCGCCAGTGAAACGTGATCCAGATCGAGGTTACGCCAGATCGCATGACATCGTTTCCGGACTTCGTTTTCCTTTAGCTTTAATTCCAGATGGCTATACGCTTTACAGGACTTACCAGCGCCTGTGCACTCTTGTTCGAGCTGATACAACGTCTTGTCATCGCAAATACAGTCTCCACACGGCGGAACCGGCTTTGCGTTTCCCTCGATTTTTTGAATTGCTCCGATTGCGGCCTCGACTGGATGATCCGCAGCAATAATCGCGAACAATATGTCTGTAAGAGTCGGCCGGATCGGACTGGGATTATCTGAATTTGGATCGGAGTTCGAATCTTCCGAGTGGCTCAAGCCGTGTTTAAACAATCCTGTATATCCGAGACAATAGTGCCCTCGCTCGCAAATTCCAAGACCAGATCGATCCCCTGGAGAAATAGGGTCGGCCATCTTCGCTTGACTCTGGTCTAGAAAAGCTTGCGATAGCTCTTGGACAGCACCATCAGTTTTTCTCTCCTTGTTTGTATCCGCCACAAATCGATCAGAGATGTAGCTACGGAAAGGTTCGTTGAAGTAGTTCGGATCTTTGGCCTGCTGATCTTTGAGGCTAAACCACCCGTTTAGGATGACATTCTCGTACTCGTCGTTGTAGTCAACGACGATGTGCTTAACCATATTGTTGAACGCACCCATCGCTTGTGGGTTCGCGGTGGAATTCTGCGTGACCCAGGCGCTAAGGATCATTTCCGGACGTGGCAGATCAAGTTGCGCAATGATTCTGTTTCTCTCTGCAATTTGCGCGTCGTCTCCGGGATTGGCATCCGAGTAGACAAGCAAGTCAGGTGGAGTCTGTTCGCCGGTCCCGGCAGCCACCGCCACTGAAGCCATGCCAATGGGCGCTGGAGCAGGCGTTGTTACCGCCGGACTTGCGGAGGTGGAACTGGTTGCCGAAGTCGAGGCCGATGAGGGCGGCATTCCGCATGGGTTTGCGTTGCTGGATGCCAATCCCGCCACAACGCATGGGGTGGTGTCGGAATTGATTTGAATATTGCTGCCCGCGGGTTGAGTAAGCGTAATGGTTGCATTCGAGCCAACAGATGCTGAGGCCGCGGTTGACGGCGTCGCGGAGCCGACTCCTGCCGATGGCGCTGATGACGACGAAGCGGATCCACCTGCCGTGGATGTTGAAGAGCTCGCCCCCCCACTCGCGGCGGGCGCGAGGCTTGTGAATGCTGTGGCCACGTCGGAGGAGGATAGATAAAAGAGTTTGGTGCTCATCGGCGCCGAGACCGCCTGCCACGCCATGCTTCGAATGTCTGAGAGAAAACTTTTCCAGGTGTCGCAATCGGGTTGTGATGTCGCGTTTACGCGAATGGAGCCTCTGCCGACATCCTGGACGGTGAACTGACTGTAGTTCAGGCTTCCGATTCGGGTGGCGAGATCGCCAAGCGCACTTGCGTGCGGAATTTTAAGTTCAACAGAGAACGGTTTGGGGGTTGAAGTATTTAGTCCGAGAGAAGCAGCAGTACGTCCGGCGAACTGGATAATGGCATTTCGGAATGAGTTGAGAGTGGTAGCTTCGGCAGGCAGCAGCGGTGGCCGGCGCGTCGAATAGATGACAATTGTATTTGGTCCCTGCGCTGTAACAATAAAAGGCGTGGGATTTCCCAACAAAGGAACGATAACTGTTGCATCTAAAAGTGTTGTTGGCGCTGGCGAACTCGATGGCAGAACGAGGCACGCTGAGGGGCTTTTTTCTGCGGCATCGCTCACCTGAAGAATCAGATCGACTGGCGCAGAGGCGGCGTAAGTTGGATTTCCATCAGCGGTGGCCCGAATTATCACGGGGCCGGCCACATTGGCGTGGTAATGTGTGATGCCGCGCGAGTTACTTACGGGTACAACGGCAGGAGCCGGTGCGTTTTGTTGCACGGGCAAACCGGAATCGGACGTGGCGGATACGAAGAAATCGTTTCCGACTTTCGGGCTTGATAGTTCACAACCATCCTTTGCGTCTGGATCGCAAACTTGTTTCAAAGTGATGGTTTGATCTCTTAGTTGAGCCGCAGCAGGCGCAGCGCCCACTGCTGCAGGTGGAAATGGAAGAAGTTGATTACAAGTTACCGTTCGTCTTGGGCCTTGGATCGTGCAGACTTCGACTAAATATTTTCCGAAAGGCCTTGGATCGGGAGGAAGAGGTCGTGCGGCGATTTGTCCAAGGCACGTCGAAGCAATCATCAGCAGCAAAATCAGTAACAGACTCCACCTGCGCATAACAGCCTCTCCTGAAAATTCAGGCCTCTCCAACCAATCTGAAACTACCAGCGGACGCCGAGAGAAATCGGCACCAGTGTCGATCCGCTGTTGATCGCCGTGCCGTGATACACCCGCCCCTCGGTGAACAGCATCCACCCGTGTAACCATCCCGGCGCGAAGTTGAAGCCCACGCCAAAGTCAAATACCCCGGAATTTGAAGACACGCGAGCAAGCGATGAGCCATTCGGAAAGAGTGGTGGCACCGTATTTGCCCCGTTAAAACCTATTCCACGACGTAACCAGCCGAAGCCGCCGACTCCGTAAAAGCCATAGCGTCCGCGTGTGTAGCGGAGCGTGGGATCAAACGTGATCGCGGAAAAACTCCCGTGGGCGGACACGGCGCCGGTGATCTGGGGTTCTTGCGCGATCGCTCCAGCGAGCGCGGATTTCCTTACTCGGAACTTGTCATACAGGTAGTTGCCAGTGAGATACCATCTGACGCCACGATTCGGCTCCGCCTGACGAGTGATGGCGAAACCGCCTCCACCCTGAAAGCCCCAGCCCCCGTGGTTGAAATTGTCTCGATCCTGCCCCTCAGGAGTGGCAAAAATTCCGGCGGCATCGACAGTACAGGAGCGATCGTGGGGTAACTCCTGGGCTAGGCAACAAGTCGCCATCAGAAGCAACTGGACTGCACCGGCGATTACAACACGGTGGTACGCAGTATTAACCATCCGAGCCCTCAGGGAATCACAAGCTATTTCGCAGGTTTAATCTTTGCCGTGACCTGCTTCGCGAGATCCTCAGCATTCGTGTCGAAGGCGGCCCTGAGTTTCTCTAGGTGTCTCGCATCATTTTGATCCCATACCGCACGCAGAAGCTGGTAAAAGGCCACATATTTGTCGTTCCGTCCGAAGGAATCGTTAATTTGTGCGACGGCAATCGGACCTGAAATCGGGCCTGGAACGGGACCCGCTCTGAACGCGAAAAGATCGTTGATGACATCTTGAGTGCAGTTCAACAGCGCGGCTGTGTAATTCAGTTTGTCGTCGTCTGATGGCTTCGGCAGAGTGTTCGCCTTCGCCAGTGTGTCAAGGAAATCGGGCAGACCTGGCACCGTAGGCTGCTTGCCAGGATTGCCCAAGGCGGCGCGAAAGAGATAATCGTTGCCAGCGCTAGCCGCGTCAAGTTCATCCAACACTTTCTTGTCGACATTTGGAGGTAGTGGACCACTTGTTAAGAGGCGAAATGCTTCGAGTAGGTGGTCCGGTCCATCAGGTCGGGCAGGAGTGTCAATCCACGCGCACGACAGGGCCGACTTTGTGCCATCAGCAATGTTATTGGGGGAGGCCGGCGAAAGACACGATGAGGGCGCCAGAATCGGAGCGTCGCACGGATCTTGCGCATGCAGCCCCAAAGGCATGTAAGTGCAGATCGAAATGGCGGCGAGAATCCTAGCAGCCCGCGTGAACTTGGGTGCAAACCCAGCTTTTCGCTGAAGGTAGTGCCACTCTGGACCTGATCTTGTCGAAAACATTTGTTTCCTCACGAGCTAGAGCTCTACTTAAGAATCTGCGCAACAGAGTGCTGCAGTTCTCTTAAACCTTGCGGTTTCGAGACAACAGTTTCCTCAGCCGGCCCGATTCTGGTCGACAGATACATCCTAAGTTTGGGGAAGTCGGCGAAGTAGAAGCCCCCTCGGACGCGCAGTGCTAGTCACGCTGCACTCTTCCGTTCGCCAAATTGGCGTGAAGATACTCTGCGCAACCGCGAATGTCAACAAATTATGCCACTGGTGGGTACGAGTTCCGGATTTCGTAACAAACATGTCTTGGCCGTTGACAAGAGTCGGTAATCGCTATAACTTGGGTCGTTCCTCGGTTATCTTAGTGCGCTTCCCCTAACTAAGACGCCACCGGTCATGATGGAAGGCGTTTGCACATGACTTGCTGCAGTTGGCAGGTGACCAACATGATCGAGGTTTGTGACGCGTGATTACTTACTCCCGGCGTCACGTGTTTGCGATCTCCGAACAAGATTTGGCTATTCGCAGTCTTCAGCATTTCAGCCAGGCATATTTGTGCTCGGGATGGAGAAACTCGTCAATGGAATCGGGAAGATCAGATAGCGGGTCGAGCGATTCGGCGTATTCCTTCGTCCAGTCCACCACCTGCTGAATGTCACGCTTCGCCTCCTCGGATAGCTCGAGTTGCGTGGAGCATTCTGTTATCGCCGTCACAAACGCTCGCACGCGCTCAGCTTCTTCCCAATTGCCGATAAGTTCGGTCATGCACTCGGCCTTCCGTTTGTGTTCTTGTGCCCTCCGTTCCCTTTCCTCCCTTTGCTTGCGTTCCTCCTCGCGTCGGCGCGCCCACTCCTCACTTTCTAATCTGTGCTTCTTGATGGCAGCTGCGACAACCTTGAGGCCGACGATGAAGTCTCCGAGGCAATTCTCCACGATCTGAATTCTTCCATCCGCCCAAGTCCCTCGCACTGGCCGTGAGGCATAGGGCAGGTTGTCGATCGAGAGCCGCAACTTGCCGGTGAGCTTGTAATCCCATTTGGGTGCCATCCAGGAGTGCTTCTGTTCGGCGGGAGTCAGCACATGCTTAATGCTATCGATGACTTCACGCATACTGATGGCTACCAGTTCTCCATCGACCTCCACAGTTAGGTGTTCATCCTCCTTTTTGGGCCACGAGACTACATGCCCTCGTTCTTCCAGTGCCAAAAACAGCGCATTCATGATCCGGAGCGCACGCGGCAACTGGTTTCGCGATACGAAAAGATGAGACGCCATTCCGACTTTCGGTACGAGGAGTTTTCTGTCGTTCTCCTTGCCGGATGCCAAAAGCTTTTCAGTTTTCAAGGCGAGGACGTGGGAGAGTTCCTTGGGAATAGTGACTTGCGGTGGTAGCGCGGCAGCCAGTGCCGCAAGTTCCGGGCTAAGGCGATCCCGGACGCAAATGTGCACTGCTTCGTTACCACTCAACTGAGGAACGAGAGGAGGCGGCGCTATCTTGTGGCCAACCTCAATCCTTGTCCAGTGGCCGACTGCAGGTTCCGGGATATTGTGTTGCGGCAGACATTTGCAACACCCGAAGCTGAAAGCCCGAGTTCCTGGCCGACCGCTCGCATCGGGGCCGCCCATACTTTTTTGTATAGTTCTTCCCGCGTCAGGCGAATCCGGGTTCCTGTCATTCGTTGCTTCTGAAACTGATCGTCGAAGAAATGCGCACGTAATTACGCTCGAACCTGTGTACGGCTCACTTCCCAAGTACACACGCGTACATGGGAAGGAATTGGGGCTCCCACCGAGTATTCGCAACTAAGTGCGTGCTGGTATCAGTTAAACGTCTGTCTATCCCGAAGATGGCCCTGTTTATCGTTTGAGAGCGTCGACAACGGTAGCGTCGAGAAGTTCCCGGCCTGTAGGATCGGGCCATCGAATAATCAGTTCAACGGAGATGTTCTGGTCGAACCTTCACGCGTTTCTGCGATGCGCATGGCTATCCCCGTGACCCGCCCGACGATGGTGGCGTCACCCGGATACCGGATATGCCTGGCCTGACCTCTCGACTGTGGGGTCGGAACGAGAATCAGCTGACTGCCGTGCAATTCGCACCAGCTGCATACATAGCGATCGCGGAGTTCAAAGAAAAAGATTGGACGGTCATGCTCGTCATGCCAATTGACTGGTGGGACCGTTCTTTGCCGGGAATCGATCTGGACGAAAGAACCGGGGCGAATGATGGGATCGAGCGTGTGGTCCTCCATTCCGATGTAGCCATAGAGGGAATCGCGCCAGTCGATCTGCTGCAACAGGGAGGGAGGAACATCTTTCCAATTGTCGAGGATTTTGGACAAAAGATTGGTCCGTTCGAACCGCAATCTTTCCCGGAGTTCGCGGGATGACAATATGGCGGCCTCGCTGAATTCTGAGGCGGTTCCTACGAGATAGGTCTGCGGAAAAACCAGTGCCTTGTGGTCTTTTTCCGCCTCGCCCACCGGGACATCGAAAATGGTTGCCAGTTTTTCATACTCGCGCCCGTAGATGACGCTCAGACTGTAGAGTTTGTAGATATTCGGGATCTGCTTGCCATTCTCAAAGTCCGCCAGAGAAGAGTGGGCGATGTAGTACTCCGAATTCTTCCTCTGTGCGGCGATGCCGCGAGTCAAGTCCTGCACCTGGCGAAGGGACAGACGCAGATGCTCCCTTTCAGCTCTCAGTCGCTTCCCAAACTCCAGGCTCGATGACGAGGCCAACATCGTACTGCCTATTCCGATGGAATTTTGCCATGTTACCGCAAATTGCCCGGTTATCCACAACAGAATGGATTGCTTACGGAAACCCGAACAGCGCGAGATAGTTTCACTTTTTCTGTGTCCGAGACCCCGACCGCCGGCCTGACTGCAAGTTGCCAGTCAGAACCACGTATCTTGCGAGTGCCGTTATGGAATATCTCCGCTGTGGTCGCTGGTTCGGACAGTTACCAGATAGTTGTGGTAATTGCCGGGCGACCTGCCTATAGAGTTGGAATCTCTGCGAGGAGATGTTTCCAGAAGGCGCCTCGGGAAAAGCTCAATTTCCAGGCGCCCTACTTGTCTGGTATGAGGAGCTTCGTCGCGTAAGCGTGCGAACGACAGACCACTCGCAGGCTAAAAGCAGCGAGAGAACGTGTCAGCTAGCCACAGGCAGAAATCGCGGTCCCACACGGATATCGGGGAGCGGGTCCGATCCATCCTCGCGCTTAGAGGCCTTACCCTCTCCCAGGCATGTCAACGGTCGGAGGCGTTGTACGGCCGTTCTTCGCCATATTTTGTTCCCCACAATTTCTACTATGACCTCCGAGAGGGGCACTTCAGTCCAAGCATTCACCAGTTCGTTGCCCTGAGCCGCATCACGGGCTATCGACTGCCTGATTGGGTGCGCATGTTTGGGGCGGATGTCGAAAACATCGTCCGCTTCCAGGCCGAGTTTCCATCGCACCGAACGATCATGCTCGATTCTTCTCTGGTGGATCCGTATGCCTGGGTTCCTTGGTTTGAAAATAGAGAAGGGAAGGCACCCGTACCTCCAGTAGCACCTCTCGGACAATTGCTAAAGTCATCTGGCCCCAGGCAAATACGTTCTTTGTTCAGTGCCAGTGATCGAAGGTTCCTGTATGCAAAGATCGGCCAGCAGGACGCACTCGCCTATCCGGAACTCGTTCCAGGAAGCATCGTACGAGTGAATTCCAACATTCCGGACGATATCGTTCCAAGGGCAAGCCGCGCGTCCACCCGATACTTTCTCATCGAGCACTCGGAAGGCCTATTTTGTTGCCGCTTGCGTGCCGTCGGAGGCACCGTGCTTGTACCCGTGAGCGCGAAACTTTCCTATGGACAAGTCGAGCTACAGCGCCCTAAGGAGACGAAACTGATCGGTGTAGTCGACCTCGCGCTACGCCCGGCGCTACGTTTCGAGCCGCCCGAGGTTCCAGTTGAACTCGCGCGCCAGTGGAAACCGCGTCCCCTATTGCGAGACGTCAGACCGGTGGGCGCACTAGTGCGCAACGCCCGGGTCACCATGTGCATGTCGCTACGCGAAGCATCAGAAATGAGCCGCAGGATCGCCAATATTCTGAACGATGACAGGTATTACATCTCTCCCAGTTCCCTCTGCGACTATGAACTTCGCAACACGGCGCCAAGGCGCATCCAAACGGCGATTACTCTATGCTCGCTCTACGGCTTGTCGCTCCAAACTCTGCTGAAAGCGATGAGGATCGATATGGAAGATACGGGCACCGAGCCCATGCCAGACCAGTTTGTGTCCAGAGTATCGCCAGTCAGTTCTCGTGAAAACCGGGACGCGACCAATGATCGAGGAGGATTCCTAGGGGATCTATGGGAACAAGCAGAGGAAGTGCCGTTCTTTCTGAGGCAATCGATGAAAGTGCTTTCCGGACTGGGCGACGTGTCCCTCAATGACTTTTTCTGGGTCGGCGGCAAACAGGAGGTGCTGCACCCTTATCTCGAAAACGGACTGCTAGTCCTGGTCAATCGCCGGCGGAGGAGGCCCGTGCATTTCGCGTCCAAGCCGCTGTGCCAGCAACCGGTGTACGTGCTTCTGAAGCGCGACGGCATGTATCTCTGTGCATGCTGCAGCATTGAGAACGGGACACTGGTCGTCCATCCCTACTCCAAAGACTTCTATCGTGCGGACGTGTTCCGCTACCACCACGATGTCGAAGTGGTCGGACAAATTGTCATGATCGCAAGTAAGCTGGTGTAGGTTGTCGAACTTCCGGACGAGTCCGCGGAAGCGACAGTCCAAGCGCCTAGCGAATTTCTGCGGAATTCATCGGAGTTGACCGAAAGGCGAACAACGCACGCATTTTCTGTACAAACCCATGCCGCCTGCATACTCTCCCCCTCAGGTGAAGAGTGTCGGTTTTCTCACAAGAGAGAAGCCGCTGGTGGTCTTCGTTCCCAGGTGAACTCCGCTGGCTCGCTCAACGGATCCGCCCGCTTATGTACTGGCACGCGGCCAGTTTCCTGTGCATCACGGCCGGCAGCCTCATGGCGCTTCTGACTCCGCTCGTACTGAAGTGGCTCATTGATCGTGTCATTCCACAAAGAAACACGGAACTCCTTCTATTCTCGGTTTTACTGATTTTCCTTGGCTATCAGGGCCGAACAGCGCTCACGAGCTTGGGCAACTTCCTGATGTTGAACGCCGCCCAGAAGATGAGCCTCACGTTACGCATCGACCTGCTGCGGCACCTCGACGTGCTTTCCGCCGAATACTACGAAAACACATCGGTGGGCAGCGTGATGTATCCGCTGAAGGAACCAATTGACGAAGTCTCTTATTTCGGGTCGGACCTTTTGCCGGCGATCCTCCGGTTGGTCCTGACGACCGGCTTCACCCTGGGCACCATGTTCTGGCTGAGTCCCGTATTGACGCTGGCTGTTATGCCGCTGATACCCGTGTTCCTCATTACGCGACAACGCTTCCGGAGACGACTTGGGGAGGACGCCGACAGGATCCAGAGTGATCGCGTCGCATGGAACAGTTTTCTCGAGGAGCACCTTTCGTCAGTGATTCCCATACAACTCCTGGGCCAGGAGAAGCGCCAGGAACGACGGGCGTTCCGGTTCTTGGCACGTGCCGTACGATCGCAGCAGAAACTGTTCTCCACGGGTGCGTGGTTCACCGTATGCAGTTCTCTGGCGGTTGCCATGTCACTATGCGCAGTCATTGGCTATGGTGGTGCGAGGGCCCTGGCTGGCACCTTGAGCGTCGGGAGTCTGGTGGCGTTCTATGGATTCGTGACGCAACTGTTTGAACCGCTCAGTGGCGCCGCCGAACTCTACGCGAGAAGCCAGAAAACTCTCGCCAGCGTGCGACAGGTGCAGTCCGTTCTTGCGCTGTGTCCAAAGGTGAAAGATGCGCCTGACGCCGCACTTCTTTCCGATGATCATCAGCCGAAGATCGAATTTGCGGCTCTCGAGTTTAGCTACTCAAGACAAAAGGATCTCCTCCACGTTCCAATTCTCCGGATTCTGCCGGGCGAACGTGTCGCCATGGCCGGCGAGAACGGCGCAGGCAAGAGTACGCTCGGAAAACTGATGGTGAGGCTCTATGATCCGGTCCGCGGGTCGATCCGTCTCGGAGGCGAAGACATCCGGAACATTCGACTGGAAAGTCTGCGAAGGCACGTCTGCTATTTGTCCCGTGAACCGGTCTTGTTTGATGGAACGCTTGCTTCCAATCTTCGCCTTGTGCGGCCGTCGGCCACTAAGCACGATCTGGACGAAGCCATCCGGAATGTTGGACTGTCATCTTTTGTTCGAACCCTTCCGGATGGCTTGCGGCAGCGGATCGGACCGGCGGGTTGCCAGCTTTCGGGAGGCCAACGACAACGGCTTGCACTGGCGAGGGCTCTTTTGCAGCGGCCTCAGGTGCTCATCCTGGACGAAGCGACGTCTTGTCTCGACGCTCCTGGCGAAGCAGCAGTTCTAGAAAATATTCAGCGCCATCTCCCGGCATCCACGCTCGTGATAGTTTCCCATCGGCCTTCAACGTTCGCGGCATTCGAGAGAGTCCTCATTCTTTCGGACGGGCGGATCGTCAAAGACTGCAGCCCTGACGTGATCATTTGCCCGCAGAATGCCTACGCAACACTTGCTGTTTCAGATACTGCCGATTCCCGTGATCTCCCTCTATAAACGCCGTTCTCTTGCTTACCAGGCACGTGAAAATAGTCAGTCTCGCTATTTTCGAATTTCATGGAATGCGAGAATAGCGAAGGGAAAGTTTCCAATCTTGAGATTTACGGTACGTGCCGCCACCTAGATTCAGTCTGGCAGAACCGACGAACTTCAGGTGAGAGGTGCGTCGTCGATGTGCGACGAGGTAATCTACCGGCTATGACCTTCGAAGAGTTCCGGGATTCGCTGCAGCAAGATGAGCCGTCGGGAGGGCTGAGCCTGGCATTGACTGGTTTGTGGTGGGAGGCCAAGGGCGACTGGAGCAAAGCTCATGAATCAGACCAGCGGGACGAAGGTCCCGCTGGTGCGTGGGTGCACGCCTACCTCCACCGCAACGAAGGAGATTCGGCGAACGCCGCGTACTGGTACCAGAGGGCCGGCAAGTCTCCTTCGCGAAACTCGCTGACAGAGGAATGGGACGAGATTACGAGGTCATTGCTCGCGTGATCGCGAAAGATTAATTAGGCGTGGATGGGGACTTGCGGAGTTACGACCGAAAAACGAACAAATTGAGGCATTGGTGAGCAGCGAACAACTGAAGCATCCTGTTGATCCCACGTAACATCCCTTCCGCGATGTCGCTTTACCGAAAGATTCCAGTTTTTTCTGGTTTTCGACTGCGCAAGAGTGTCACAGTGCGCCCAGACGTCAAGTAAAGTGGGGCTTCAGATGTACCGGGTCTCCGACACAGTCCGCAGCACACACGGCCAGGACGGCGCAATCGTCCTCGATATCCGGCAAGGCCAGATGTTCAACCTCAACTTGGTCGGATCGCGAATCCTGCTACTCCTCAGCAAGGGTTCGGCCCAACCAGAAATCGTCGATGAGATCGTTCGGGAATTCGGTGTCAGTCGGCATCTTGCCGAGAACGATGTGGACGCGTTCCTCCTGACGCTGAGGAAATATCGTCTGGTCGAAGAGCATTAACGAGGGCAACTACTTGAGCCAGGACCAAAACATGGGACAGGCACAACAGTCCGATGGACGGAACTCCCGAGCCATTGTGCAAGGACGAGAGAAAAATGAACGGCTCCCTGCCCGATTCGTCCTAATCGTCGAGGCCTACTTGAGTCTGATTCGATTCGACTTGTACTTGGCGCGCCAGAATTTCGAGTCGCTGTACCAGAAAGTTCGAGAATTTCCGACCAGGAAGACGCTTTGTACACAGGACTCGATCGAACTGATCTGTGGGGCCGTGGATATGGCCTGCATCTGGTATTGCAAAGAGGTGCGGTGCCTGCAGAGGTCAGCCGCCGCGACATGCCTTCTCCGGAAATACGGAATTTCAGCGCATCTGGTCATCGGTGCACAACAAATGCCCTTCAAAGCGCACGCCTGGGTCGAAGTCGGCGGCAAAGTCGTAAACGACAAGCGGTATGTAGCCGAACTATACGCAAGGTTGGATCAATGCTAGAGACCGGCGGTCAGTCGGTAAGGGCCAGATATGAGCGTCCAATTTGGAAGATGGAATCTCGACGGCAGACCGGTCGATTCTCGTTATCTTGAGAGAGTCGCCACATCCATTGCTCCGTATGGTCCAGATGGTGGAAGCTCCTACAACGATAAGAACATTTCAATTCTGTATCGCGGGTTCCATACCACCAAAGAATCGCGCCTCGAAGCGCAGCCTCACGTCTCTGCATCTGGGGATGTTATTACCTGGGACGGGCGTCTAGACAACCGCGCTGATCTGATCGCCGAGATGCGCGACTCCATGACCGGCAACTCCGCGGATGTGGCCATCGTCGGAGCAGCCTACGAAAAGTGGGGGACTATCTGTTTCGGCAAACTGATCGGAGATTGGGCGCTCTCGATCTGGGATTCTCACGATCACTCTCTGCTGCTTGCAAAAGATCCTGTCGGTACGCGCCATCTTTACTACACGTTCGATAGAGAGCAGATCACGTGGAGCACTGTCCTTGATCCTTTGGTGCGGTTTGCAGGTAAGACCTTCGAACTCAACGAAGAGTACATCGCCGGCTGGCTCTCAATGTTTCCGGCAACGCATTTGACGCCTTGGTCGGGCGTTCACTCTGTGCCACCTTCTTCGTTCGTGTGCCTCTCGCGCGGAAAGCAGGCGGCCAGCAAGTATTGGGACTTCGCCCCCAATAGCAAGATCCGCTATAGGACTGACGCCGAATACGAAGAGCACTTCCGCACCGTGTTCGCGACGGCCGTGCAGCGCAGACTGCGCTCGGACCGCCCTATTCTGGCAGAGCTGAGTGGTGGCAGAGACTCCTCTTCCATCGTGTGTATGGCCGACCGCATCATTGCTCGTGGTGGTACCCAGGCTCCCCGTCTCGACACCATCTCTTGGTACGACGACCTCGAACCAAAGTGGGACGACCGACCCTTTTTTGCGAAGGTCGAAGAAGTCCGCGGTCGCCAAGGCTGGCACATCGACATCGGTCTGCGCGAGGCTGAGGAAAAGCCCGCACACGAATCTCCGAGGTTCAGCTATCTTCCGCTACCGGATTACGATCACCGCCTTGCCCAACAAATGAGCACCTGCCTGGTTTCGCAAGGGAATCGCGTCGTGCTCTCTGGTACTGGTGGCGACGAGACCATGGGTGGGGTTCCAACACCCATACCGGAACTCCAAGATCTCCTTAGATGCGCAGAGTTCCGGGCACTAGTTCATCAGCTCAGAGCATGGGCCCTAGAGAAGAGGAAGCCGTGGATCCATCTCCTCCTGAAAGCTGCGAGTGGCTTTCTTCCTCCCGAAATCGTCGGTCTCCCGAAACACCTGCGTCCCGCGCCGTGGTTCCAGTCCGACTTTGTGAAACGAAACTGGACAGCGTTGACTGGCTATCCTTACAGAGTAACGTTGCTCGGTCCTGGACCTAGTTTTCAAGACAATATAAGGACGCTTGAGGGACTTCGAAGACAATTAGCATCCAAGGCCTTGCCGTTTGAGCCGCCTTACGAGAAGAGCTATCCCTATTTGGATCGGGACCTCTTGGAATTTGTATTCGCAATACCGCAGGAACAATTGATTCGCCCCATGCAACGCCGATCCCTAATGCGGCGCGCACTGAGGGGCATCGTCCCAGACGAGATCTTGAACAGGAAGCGGAAGGCGATTGTTGTGCGGGCGCCGCTAGTTGCTATTTCGAGACGTTGGACTAACCTCGTGGCGATGAGCTCAAATATGGTTAGCAAATCGCTAGGATTTGTTGATCCAGATCGTCTTCTCACTGCACTACGAAAGGCTCGGTACGGCCAAGAATTCTTCTCGCACAGCCTGACTCGTACCATCTCCATGGAAGACTGGCTCAGGCACCTAGTTAACGTTGGGGTTGTGAAATTGGATACCGTTGGACCACCCGACTTTGCGCTGCGTCGTTCCATCCAGAACAGACTAAGGCTCTGGTGCGGGAACTGCATCGAAATCGCATTGCTGGGATGGAGATAACTTATGAGTGCGCAGTTTGGAAGGTGGAATTTTGAAGGCCAGCCGACTGCTCCGACCTATCTCAAGGAAGTCAGTGCCACTCTCGCTCCTTACGGGCCTGACGGAGGTGGAGCGTATTCCCAAGGAGGAGTACAGGTTCTCTATCGAGCGTTCCACACCACGAAGGAATCGCGTCCCGAAGTCCAGCCACATATCTGTTCGCGTGGTGTAGTGATTACCTGGGATGGACGTTTAGACAATCGTGCGGCGCTCATCAGCGAAGTGCCGGATCATTTGCCTGTTACCTCCAGTGATGTTGCAATCGTGGCAGCGGCGTACGAAAAATGGGGCATTGACTGCCTGCCAAAACTCATTGGGGATTGGGCTCTCTCGGTCTGGGACCCCGTCGACCGATCGCTGAGCTTGGCAAAAGACCCCATAGGAACACGTCATCTCTACTACTCCGTCGACGAGATACAAGTCACTTGGAGTACGATCCTGGAACCACTCGTTCGGTTTGCTGGAAAAACATTCAAATTAGACGAAGAATATATTGCCGGATGGCTCGCGATGTTCCCGGCAGCGCATCTGACCCCTTACATCGGCATTCATTCAGTCCCCCCTGCCTCTGTCGTGCTCCTCCGACCCGGGAAGCATATCGTCAATAGGTATTGGGATTTCGATCCTCGAAAGAAGATTCGTTACCGCACTGATAGTGAGTACGAGGAGCACTTTCGGACCGTCTTAGCAGGGGCGATCCGGCGCAGGCTTCGCTCGGATTGTCCGGTGCTTGCCGAGTTGAGTGGGGGCCTTGACTCCTCCTCAATCGTCTGCATGGCTGACCTACTCATTGCTCACGGTGGAGTGCAAACCCCACGCCTTGACACAATTTCCTGGTATGACGATTCCGATCCCAGTTTGGACGACCGCCATTACTTTGGCAAAGTGGAAAAGAAGAGGGGTCGCACCGGACATCACATCAACTTGGGCGTGAAGAACCAAGAAGAAGGATCTGAACTTCATCCGAGCACATCCTTCCTCTCAGGATTCCAAGGCGGTCGAATGGCTGTCATTCCGGACTACACCCGCAGTCTATGGCCCGAACTCGTGCAGGGCTATTCGCGATACATGAAGTCACATGGCTATCGCGTGATCCTGTCCGGGATTGCGGGAGAAGACGCAACCGGTGGCTTTGTGCCAACAGCCACTCTCGAACTTCAAAACCTCCTGTCGAGAGGTAAATTCTTCAGATTCGCCAACCAACTGAATGCTTGGGCGGTAAAAACCAAACAACCGAGGTCGATCCTTCTCTTGGACGCGATTCGAGGCTTTTGTACACGTTCTCTAACGTTCCCAGGAGGGGGCAAGATGATTGGGCCGTCACCTTGGCTACACCCAGCCTTCGTCCGTCGGAACCACCGTGCACTCCATTGGTACTCCTCGAGAGTGCGACTATTCGGCCCGCTACCCAGCTTTCAGAACCAAATCTATTTGGTGAATCACGAACGAAGAGTAGTTGCTTACGAAGATCTCTGGTCAGAACCGCTTCGCGAGATGCGTTACCCCTACCTCGATCGTGATCTGCTGGAGTTCGCGTGCGGTATCCCTCGCGAGCAGATGGTCGGAGTGGGCAAGCGCCGTTTCCTTATGAAACGGGCTCTTGTTGGGGTCGTCCCGGATGAGATCCTCGATCGCAAGCGAAGGGCCACGGCGCTGCAACAGAAGGAGAAGGATACTTTGAAAGAATGGGCCAGCTTGGCAGAGATAGGATATCCGATAATCGGCGCGGCCCTCGAAATAATCGATCGAAACCTATTTGGGAAAGTGCTAAAGGCTCGGTGCACAAACGAAGGTTTCGCGGATGACGTGAAGAGCTCTGTATTTCTCGAGTGTTGGCTTCGCTATCTCGCGAACCGAGGCGCACTGTCCAGTACGTCCTCTTCCGAAGAGCGACATGGCGTTGCGCCGGTTGAGACCAAGGGATCTCGAGCGTGCGTCTAGAGCGATAGTTTCAGCTAGCTAAGCGAACTGTGTAGGTGAACTCACACCAAGAAAGGAGGTGAGAACCATGACGTATGAAAAGCCTGATGTGGTGCTTTTGGCAAACGCGATGAACGCCATTCAGAGCCCGAAAAATGAACCGGGTCGTGACCCGATACATGACGGATCAGTGGCGTACGAAGATTGGGAGGATTGAGCGAACTCCATAACCTCTAGCTTCCGGAGCGTTCCGGGCGCTCCGGTAGGCTAGAAGCATCGATCGGACCACCTGCGCAATAAGAAGCAGCAGATCTCAATTATTAAGCGCCTACTTAGAGAGTCGGAGTTTGCAGGGTGTGTGGCATCACTTTCCTATGATTTTCGTGTCCATTTCAAGCAAATTGGGCTGCGAGTCAGAGAGCAACTGTGGGGGGCCAAGCGGTGCGTGAGCAAGTTTGAATCGCAATGTGCGCGGAACGCTCAAAGCTCCGGGCGCCAGCGATTCTCCCGATGGCGCTCGAAATTCCCAGATGGCACCACTAGCGGTAATCCCGTTGTCTGCGTTCTGCACTTCGATGCGCCCACTGCATGACGACAGTGCGAGCAGTCGCAGGATCAGTCGCCCAGGAATTCGCTCTTTTGACTTGTTGAGAATGGAGGCGCTGATGGCGATTTCCTTCTTCGCACGATCAACATGCGCCATGCTATAACGAACTTCGGCCTTGGCAGACCAATCACGCAGAAGCTCAAGACCCTTTCCTCCGTTTGGCAACCCCGAACCATTGACCACTATACGCGTTGTAGATACCTGCGAAAGTCCAGAACGACGGTCTATCCACACCGGATGAAACGCTCCATCCACATCACATACTAGCCCAGCGGTGTCCCCACCATTGTCTGTCCATACTTGCAGAGCAGTCTCGAATACCGCTTTCTGACGGCCGTCAGCGCCTGCAGTCAGATGCCAAGGCGGCCACAACACCCACTCGTTTGTGTCCAAGGCAGAATCTCCGCCCGGTGAAACCAGGACACTAGGCTCGAAGGACTCGCCACCATCCAGAGAGGCGCTAAACCGAATGTCGTACCCATAGTTGTCAGCGTGACCACGACGGTCGTACCACATGATCCCCACGACGCCATTCCGGTTCACGGCAAGCATCGGCATGAAAGCATCTGGCGTTTCTCCCCGTTCATCAAGAGGAGAATTGTCGCTAACTACCACCGAAGGAAGCCATGTCCTCCCTTTGTCATAAGAACGGGCAAGGCGAATCTCGCCTCGGCCCGCACGAGCATCAATCCATGCCGCGTAGAGTCGATCGCGAAACGGCCCCTCGGTACGATCTACAGCCAGCGATGGGGAACCTTTTAGGGTTCCATTAGAGCGCATGTACCACTCACTCACGACGGTGGCTTTAGTGAATGTTTCACCGCCATCATCAGAAGAAATAAATTTAAGTTTGGCAGTCGGAGCCGACGGATGCAGATCATGCATAATGCCAACCGTTTGCGCATCAGATCCGTCACCGAATATCGTGGCAAAGGTACCGTCGGACATTACGACACCGTTCCCGTTATCGAGAACATATCGTGATCCTTCTTCTATCAGTTTCACGGCCTTGTAGCTTTGGCCTCGATCCCCTGAGTGCGACAAAGTAAGACCGACAACGTGCGCTCCGTCAATCCCGGCCACACCAAGGCTACCAGCACTGTAACCGACGCCATGCACATATACGCGTCCTCGATACTTTCCAGGTGTGTCATCGACGGTCACGTATTCGCGGTCTGCACTTTCAGCCTCGCCTACCTCGTTCCACGTCTTTGCACCATCTGTTGAACGGTACATCGGCATATGAAATTTTTGCCCAAGATTGCCCCCAAACGACATGGCGTATGCGCTACCATCGGGGCCGAACGCGCAAGTGGGATCCGCATTGTGCTGAAGCATGTCGATCTCATGAGTCGGTTCCCAATTTAGTCCACCATCGAGCGATGTATAGACAACGATGTTAGTTGGCCAGGACTTTCGGTATGTCTGGTCGTCACCCTGAACCATCGAGCAGGCGATGAGCCTTGTAGGGTCAGTCGGGTCGGCCGCAACTTGTACTTCCCAGTGCGGCCGGGTTCGGTTTGCAAAGCTCACCTCGACAGGAGGTGCAACAAGTACCAGTGCTTGCTGCTTTTGTTCTGCAGCAGTGTTCGTCGATAGTGGCCAGATGATAGTCGACGCGGCCCGAGGCATCGCGTCGAGCAAGAGACCAATGAGCGAACCGGCAATCAGAATCAATCTTAAGGGAGAACGATGATTTATTCGGCGTTTAGGTCCCATAGCCCAACTCGCTATTTGCCGCCACAACGATACGGTAGCTTAACTGGCGCGCGGAAGTCAGAACACAAGTTTCAGTGCCGCTTGGATCGATCTCGGACCACCTATCTGATAGAGCGGGCTTAAAGCCCCGCCACCCAAATTACCCGAACCTGAAGCTCCACCGTTCAGGAATTGTCCCAGTGTCTCCGTCGACAAGCCGAAGCCCCCAGTTCCGAACCGTCCACTGGGCTGCCCAAAGTTTGGGTGGTTCAGAACGTTGAACATCTCCAGTCGAAACTGAAGCTTCAACGCGTCATGGATAGGGTAGTCACGATGCACAGCGAAATCCCACTGGGTTAACCCAAAACCCCGTAGGTAATTTCTTGGTACGTCACCCTGCCGGAGAGGGTTCCCTGTGTTCGGATCAACTGGTGGATTTGTAAACGCAGCAGGGCTAAATGCCTTCCCACCCGGATATTGGCGGCCGTAGAGATAGAGAGGTTGCCCAGGGACGAAATCAGGTCTCGTGTCCCCAGCAAACCCGCTGTTAAACGTAAAGAAATTCAAGTCGGTAATATCAACCGGCGGCGCAGAACGCGCCAAGGCAAAGTGTTCTGTGGACCATCCTTGTAAGATAGCTCTCAATAGGCCCTTTACCTTGGGACTTGGAATGTCATATGTGATGCCTGTTGAAAGCGAGTTGCGAATGTCAAAGTCCGATGGTCCACGATTTATGTTTCCACTGTTGGAAGGCAGGAAATAGTTGGAATATAGTGCGTCTGAGCCAGCGGAGCCTGTGTCGATTGAATGGGACCAAGTATAAGAAGCCAATGCTTGAAGGCCACGGGACAAATGCCGCTGGAACTGAACCTGTAGCGCGTGATAGTCGGATGTGCCGCCGTTGGTGACGAAATTGGCAAAGGCGATATCAGGGTTTGGCGAAAAGACATATCCGGACTGGAGCAATCTCCTGCCGACTGCCCCGCTATAGGTTGCTGCAATGACCTGCTGTTCACCCAGTCCTTGCTCGACAGCCAGGTTCCACTCAAAGATGCGCGGTGCTCCAAGATGGGGATCTACAAAATGAAGCGACGGGGGATCGGTTGGATTAGGGGGAACAATGGGTGGAGGTGCCGCAATCGCGGGAGACAAAGGAAAACTACCCGCGGGGCAGCAGACCACGCCAGCGAATGGATAAGTTAGAGGGAGAATGTTGCCCATTTCGGAAGTCGCTAGATCATTGAAGACTCCGAACCCGCCCCTCAGGACCGTTTGAACATTCGGGGCCTGACGAAATTGATACGCCATGCCAATCCGAGGTGCTACATTTCCGTACCGCGTGCTAAATGGCGGTGTTCCCGCCGGCGCTAAGGCGAGATTCGACAAATTACTGGGGCTGAATCCTGTCACTGAGGCAAGACTCGGGCCATTCAGGGATCTTGGTGCGAAATCGACATCCCAGCGAAGACCGTAGGTTACCGTGAGGCGTGATGTCGCCCTCCAAGTGTCTTGCAGATATAGACCCAGATTGCGGAACAAGAAGGTGGAACCAACACTATGATAGAGATCAGCGAAGGACAAGGTTCCATTTTCTGCTGACGGCATGTCATTAAAATAAACCTGTTGTTGGTAGCCAGCGGGGCCGTACTCGGGTGACAGTCGCCGGAAGTCGACTCCGAATTTCACTCCGTGAGTGCCTCTCTGCGTGAGTAGGCCATCAACAAGATTAACTTGGCGCTGAACGTTCGCCCCCCCCTTTCCCACCTGTAGAACGAACTGCTGCAGCGAAAAAATGCCGAAATCAAAAAGCGCATCCGCAGACGAGTACGGAGTGGGGTATGGGACTACTGATAATGGAATCGCGCCGCCGAAGCTGTCTAGAGAGGAATTGCTCTCTGCCGTCGTCCGACTGTAGTTGAACCTCAGGTCATTTACGGTTGTAGGAGAAATGGTCCAAGTCGCACCAAAAGTCGCTGTTCCAGTTGTGATATCGGAATCAGTTAACGAGCTCAGCGACGACCCGTCCGCTCCGCGTTGACTAAGACTCGACGGAGAGTAGTTGTAGCGGGCAAAGAGAGTCAATCTGTCGCTCAGTCTATGGTCGATCCGCAGACTGTATGCGTCGAGCCCAGCTGGGTCGGAGTAGCTGGCATTGAATTGGGCTATGCCGACGCTCGCATTGTCAGTTCCATTAGGGAGCGGATATGCATTTAGGTAGGGCCTCAGAGCCGGCAGTGCACTTTGTCGAGCGCTGCTGTCTGGAACGCCCGTGAGCGTGGTTTGCGGCAATCGGAGCCGTAGCCCTTCATATGAAAAGAAGAAAAATGTTCGGTTTTTTAGGATCGGGCCACTAACCGTACCTCCAAAGTCGTTCTGCCGCTCTCTCGCCTTGGGGAGGGGTGGGTTGTTCACATACCCGTTGAACCAGTTTGCCGCATCTAAGACATCGTTTCTCAGGTAGTCGAAAGCTGTACCGTGAAACTGATTTGTCCCCGAACGTGTTGAAATGGAGATCTGCGCACCGGGAGTACGACCGAACTCAGGCGCAAAAGTGGATGTTTGAATGCGGAATTCCTGAAGAGCGTCTACTGATACCAAACCGTTTGTTCCGCCCAACGCACTGAACGATCCCGCGGCGCCCGAAATGCCATTGCCTCCCGAGGTCGCGCTTATGCCGATATTCGCACTAACACCGTCGAGCATCCAGTAGTTGGAGGCGCCACGCTGACCATTCACGCTGAACTGACCCGTGTCTTCAGAATTGCTTGGGATCACAACGACGCCCGGGGTCAGCTCAATCAGGGATTGAAAACTCCTGCCGTTCATCGGAAGATTTTCGGCAAATTGGCGATCCACAACCGTACTCACAGTTGCGGATTCCGTGTTGACGAGCGGCGCACCTCCTTGCACCGTGAGAACTTCAAACACGGCTCCAACGGGCAGTGTGAAGTTTATAGAAACTGCATCCTGGACATTCAGGACGATGTCAGGTTTGATCAGTGTCTTAAATCCGACTTTGGATACTTGCAAGCGATAGGGACCGGGCGGGAGACTTGGAAGAACGTAAATGCCTTCGCTGTTTGTCTTTGTACTGTACTGCACACCGGTCACGTCATTGATAGCCACAATCTCAGCTCCAATGATCGCTCCACTCGACGGATCCGAGATCAGGCCGTTAATGTTTGCGGCGGTGGACTGCGCGAACAGAGAGAACGTGTTCAGCACCACGCAAACGAGAAGAGGAACAATACGGGGGAAGCGCATGTCGGCTCTCCAGCAAGCAACAGATTCCAACCACTCCTCTGTTGATTCGCAGGATGAACAGATCGGGTATCAGTTACCTTTCATTTTAAGACGCCTGAGCGATGGATCAGCCTCGGGAGTGTCCGGGATACGGACAGCAACAATTAAGAGGGGGGACTTCTTAAGGGTGATTGGGGTTGACTTTGAGGTAGGCGAAAAGAAGGGGCTTGCTACTGGGCTTGTGGCTGCCGCCGTTGGGTTCGATAGTCACGAATACCGCGTCGATTTGCGCCAGGGTTTTGGGATCATCACACTTCAAAATCCAGCGTTTTCTGGAGGCATTGTCCTCATAGAAAATGCCCAAGTTAACGGACTGCTGACGGTCTGGCCCTCGCCGACCCCAAGCCTGAAAGGCGCTTGCCCTCTTGACTTCGGTTTGCTGGTCCAGATCGTAGGCGTAAAAAATGAGTGATTTTCCGCGCGTATAGAAGACTCGGCCGTAGGGCTTTTTGGTCTCGCCAGTGCCGCCCACGTCATAGACTTCCGCGATGTAGAGGTCGCGGGCTCCCATCAATTCACGAATGTCTCGGTCATGTGCGAGAAGCTGATCCTGCTGCTCAAGATCTGTTTCCCGCTGCTGCAGCACGCGGGTGAGATCGTTGACATTGGCTTCCGCTGCCTTGGCGCGGTCGGCATCCTGCGTAGACTGCCTGGCAAGAGTACCGAGTTTCTCGTGGAGGACCTGAGAGTTGGTCTCAGCAGAATCCAACTTCTGCGCCAGTTCGGTTCGTTGCTGGATCAGATCTTGACGGCTCGCGTCGCCTGCTCGCACATCGTTTTGCAGTCGATCCTGCGCCGCCTTCATTTCAGTGATCTCCGCAGCCTGTCGGTCTAACTGATGGCGAAGATCAGCGATCATCCGGTCGCGATGAACGATTTCGGCACGCGCGACTTCGTGGTCATGGCCAGCATCGCTCAGTTGCTCTTCGAGAGAAGGCTGAACTGGTGCGGGCGCGCTCGGTTGAGGGGGGATAGCCTTGGCGGTGTCGGCTCCGCGGCGTATCCCGATCCGATAAGCGAAGAAACTGAGCGCAACGAACAAGAGAATGCCGGCGGCGTATAGCATCCAGACATGACGCCACGTGGATTCAGTCGTTACTGGAAGGCTTCGATGGGGGAAATCGGAAGGGGCGCTTGTGTTCCCGACTCGGTTCGCTCCGCGTTTTTCTTCGCGGGCTATACGATCAACTAGTTCTTCGGTCGCCGCGATGGTTGGGATGGCTCGGTCGACAACAGACTCGTACTGCCGAAGAGCTTCGCGGCAGGAGGGACAAACAGCAAGGTGTTCCTGTAGCCTGTTCTGTTCCTCTTCGGTCAACTCCCCCGAGGTCGAAACGGCGCAGAGTTCTAGGAACTCGTCATGGGGTCCGCTTTGAGACAACGCCCCTGCTCCTAGGGTAGACGAAATCTTGTATCATACTGCTCCCGATCCGGGCAATTTGCTACCAAAAATGTGTTTGCGCAATCGATCGAGGCCGCGGAAGTAGTGGTTCTTGATATTGCCCCGAGTTTGGCCAAGTTTTTCGGCAATCTCATCGAAGGTGTAGCCTTGCACAAAGAAGAGCTTCAGGGTTTGCTGCTGATTCTCTGAGAGTTCCTCAAAGACCTTCTGAAGGCTACCATTCCCTCTCGCGGCATCGATGGATTCTTCGATTTCGGCGCCTGGGTTTCCTGGATCAGCAAGTTCGCTTTCTACATCGTCGAGATTCACCCTCGTATAGAAGTGACGCGAAGTCAGATAACGACGCCGGGAGATGGCGCGGCGGTAGGTCATTTGGAGAATCCAGAAGCGTGCTGAGCCTTTAGATACGTCAAAGGTTCCGCAGAGCCGATGCACCAATAGGAAGATGTCCTGGAGGAGGTCATCCGCTTCAGATGCGTCTCGCAGGACTCGGTAGGCTACTCCACGGACGTTGCTTGCGTAGCGTCGAAACAACAATGACAAGCCCTCTTCGTCGCCCTCGCAAACAAGCGACAACAGCGCCTCATCGGAGAAATCCGAACGGTAAGACGGGTGCGCACCAGAGTGTACAAGCTCGCCTACAGGTGCAGACCGAACTGTTCTTCGTTCCGGTTCTTCGCCTAACCTCGATTGGCGACCTTGAAGACCGGCACCGGTTGATTCGTCACCGACGGAAGCTCTCAGGAAATAGCGTGCCGCCGTGGAACTCATCAGCGTGCCCCCGGGAGGCTCTTCTCTTCCAGTTTGTCGGTAACTACCCGTTGGCCTACTGCCGACAACGGCGCACCATGTGTGCACAGATGGCCAAACGTCGAAAACAGATTCAGCCCCGTGCTGGCGTGGAAAGGGCGTTTGGTGAAGTAATGCGGGCCATGCGAGAAGGGTTGGGGCTCTCTCAAATGGAATTCCACCTGAAGACAGGCCTTGATCGCACCTTCATCAGCGATTTGGAACGCGGAGTTCAATGTCCCAGCCTTCGCACGATTTATCGGGTAGCTGCGGGCCTTGACACGCAAGCAGGCAACCTGGTCCGCCGAACCGCAGAGTCCCATTTCTTCGTCTTTCCGACCGAAGAACGGTAATTCAGGCCATCGAGCGCGTCGGTGATTGCCGACGCCGGTTGTTGCCGACATTACCGCCAATAGCCTACGCAGTCAAGCTAATTGTTGGCCAATAGCGGGTGTTAACGCAGTCAATTCATCGATAACGTCGGGAATACATGGAACGGCAGGATCTCTTTGGCAGCAGAATCCGGTCTATTCGGGAAGCCGCAAATCTCTCGCGCGAGAAGGCAGCCGAGAAAGCGGGCACCGGTGCCAACTACCTCGGCGAGGTTGAAAGAGGCGAAAAATTCCCGACGCTTGAAATGATCGAGCGTATTGCTACGGCACTTGAAGTTTCACCATCTGCTTTTTTCGAATACGAAGCCGAGGAAATCGACAGTCAGATCCTGATGTCCAAATTCCAGCACATACTTTCCCGACTGAATACGGATCAACTCCAACAGGCACTGAGGGTGCTAAAAGCACTCTTCAAGCTGTGAGTGCAGCATCTCCCGAAGATTCTTCCGCGACACCTGACCAAGTGATTGTTCCGAACAAGGCGTGGTACGGCGTATAAAGCTCAATGGCACACAATTCGCGCACACGCTCGCCCGGTTACGAGGTTCGAGTTGGAACTCGGCTATCCGACAGTAAGTCGACCTGACCAACGAAAGTTTCGAGAATATAGACTGCTTTGATCATTATCGAAAAATTTCGTCCAGGCGGTAGGAGAGCTGCTGTGCCCCTGGCCAGCCGGCTTCAACAAAAGCGTCGAGCATCTGTCGCAGAGCAATCCGGCACTCAGCATCCTCTTGAAGAAGGTGTCGGTATTCAGCAAGGTATCGCTCGACGATGCGAACGATGTGCTCCGCAGCCATAGACTCGTATTGATAGCGACCGCTTCTACCGCTTTTCACGAGCGTCGAGACTTCGAGAAAAACCCGCCTGGGATCGATGGGTATGAATGCCTCTAGCATCTCGATCAGGTGATGAACGCCGCTGGGTATACCTACGGCGCTCAAGCGATCAATCGTGGAGCTTAGTTCGCGATAAAAGCGCTCCTGCTGGGGACGCGATACTGCTGTTTGTTGTTGGCCTCCATTGCGAAATACTCCGGAAGCAAAGTAGAGCTCGCTATCAGCATGATCTACCAAGTGTGCGATTCCCTTTAGCTTTTCAGCATCTGGTTCCGACCATCCGGGAGAATCCGAGCGCGCGATCAAATTATCGAACTCTTCGCACGCAACCGCGGCGATTGTGTGGAATAGTTCGACGGACCGTCCGCGAATGCCAGAGTCCTCTGCGGTCGGAGGTTCTGTGGTGCTATGGGTCAGCGTGGCTCGTAAGTTTGACAGGGCCACCGACAATTCCCGCTGGTTTGCGCGCACATCACCGACCAACTTGTCCAGCAGCTCTTTTGAAGCGTGGTGGTCGCGCCAAATATACAAACCTACAAAGATGTGAATACATGTTGCTTTCGGATGTTTGGCTCCCGGTCCATCTCCGATTCTGTGAAAAAGCCTTGCCGACAGCTCGACGACACGGTCCGAGTGCGGACCGGCTAACTGCTGAAGGCATTGTGCGAAGCCGTTCAGGACAGCGTTGCTAGTTTCAGTCTCGATACGCTCCTCGAGATACTTCCACATTCTCTCGGGCGCAGTCTGGTACAGATGCGTAAGGCGGATTGCGACTTGAAAGCGAACTTGCGGAGCCGGGTCACTGCCTAATCGTTTAATGGCTTCTAAGACCTCAGCATCGCAGCAAGACCTTTGGCGAGCAAGCGCCATCAGCCCCTCCGCGGCTTCAATTCTAGGCACAGGTGAGCCCCAACCAGGATGTTCATCGAAACTGGCGTCATACTCAGGGTTGTGCTCCGGTTCTGGGTGCTGACTCATCTCTAGGAGAAATGAACGCACAAAACGGCCTAGCTGAGTCTCACATGAGAGATTTTCGATTTTCGCAGCCGCCGCACAAGCCGCACTGAGTGTGCCATAGCCCATGTTGACCAGTTTTGTGTCTACGTCGTCTCCAGGATTCTGCAGAGCAGCACGAAGGGCCTCCATTTGCGGAAGGATAGCTTCCGCTTCCTCTGCGATGGGAGTGCTGTTGGTATGACGGGATTGGAATTGTTCGACAGGTCGGCGCAGCTCCAGAAACCTCTTATGGCCTTCCTTCTCTGCCGAAACCCCCAGTACGTCTTGAACCCATCGAGTCTCAGTCATTTCTACGGCTGAAACCTGAAAGCGCGGACGCCTTGATACCGGCGCTGGAATTGCACTGGCAGCCTGCAACTCGTCGACAAGACGCTTTGCTCCTTCAGTTACAAGGTCATTCAGGTTCAACCTGCCCAAAAGTCTCGCTTGGTCACGTTTTGCGATCTCCCTCTGCCTTTCATCTTCAGCTCCGGCGTGGAGTGAGAGAATCGCATTTTCAACCTTCTCCCTTTCGGAACTCGATAACAAAGGGAATATCGCCGCTACAAAATCGGCGGCCTCGACTTCGGTATCCATGGAGCGCAAGACGGGGACGGCCCAAGCAAGCGAACGCAAGCGGAGGCCGAATTCAGCAGGATTGTGCGCTCCGAGGCGCAACAAACGTGCCCAGATGATCGCCTGTTTACCTTCCCGGAACAACAGGGCAAGGATCTGGTCGACAGTTTGCGCGCGACCAGGGTGTTGTAGCATTTCTTCGAGATAGCGAAAGAAAGCATTCACAATCTGAACTGCATCATCGTGTCCGGAAGCCCCGTCACCCCAAATGTACGAGTAATCATGCGAAAATGAGGCCCCATGGCCATTGACTTCGAATGTTTCGATCGTTGGTGTGCTCGATACACTTTGATGCTCCGCCGCTACATACGCATCGATTACGTGGACCAGCGCGCGGGCCGCCGCAATAGGCGCACGTTCTAGGAAGCGTGGATAATTCTGAGCAAGCTGCCATTTTGCATGGTTATAGTCCTGGCGACGGTGAGACCTCAGGGGCAAGATCTGACTGCCGCTCATTTCTGTAGTTTCGGTAGATGACTCGTTGTGGGCAAAAACCGCCGCATAGATGTCCGCAACTAACTCGGGGTCAATGGACTCAATTTCTTCCAGGTCGCGGGAGAGCCAATGCATCTCTTCATAGCCATATTCTGCTAAGTGCTTGGGTTCGATCGCTTGGCGCAGGAGTGCTGCTGATCCCACTGGATCCGTGCGGAACGTTGCACACACACTCCGTAACGCATTAGTGACTAGCCACGAGTTGCGCTTCATTGGTGCGACCAGGCAAAACTTAGGAGGTTGCGTGCCGCTTGACCCGCCGCAAGGAATTGCTCAGCAGTCAAGTTGGAAGGCTGCTCCAATATCACTCGAAGCAACGTCTCGGCGTACCCTGCTACGTACTCATTCGGTGCTTGAGAAACAACTCGTAAAAGCTCGCAATAGGGTCCCGCGTACATTCCGGCAAAAGTTGTTCCTGGCCCGGCAGTAAGAGCGCCCACAAGGTGACGAAATGCGAATTCAGCAGATGCCCGTTCCGGCGTCGAACCAGACTGTAACCCCGCAATCAAAGGATCAAAATTCTGCAAAGTGCGGGCTGACTCGGCGAGGACAGAGGCTCCGATTACTTTTCCGACAGCCGATACCGACGGATCGCCAGAGGACCCAAACAGAAGTGCCCAGAAAGCTTTCCGATTTGTATCCCAAAGCTGTTGATACCTCATAACGATGCTCGGACGGATCATTAAGGTGAGGTCGGGATCTGTCGCGAGCAGCCGTACTACGTCAGCCGATTCAGGCGGCAAGAATAGTAGAGAGGTCGCGAAGTCGAATAATATGTTGTGGGAAAAGGCAAGTTGCTGACGTTGTGCTACCTCGTCGGTCGAGGGCTGCCATTCCACCAACACCTGGTTGCTCAGAAGCTGCTGCAAAGACTCGGCGGAACTAGGCTCAACGACCTCTCGACGTTCGGCGCGTAACCGTCGTGCTTCTACCATCAGAGTGCAAATTCGTCGCAGGACCCGTTCCCGGAGATCACTTCCATTTGTGCCGACCACGCGGTACGCCCAATAGCGGTTCAATAATTCGCTCTGTGTGCGGATCGGCCTGAGCTCGTTTATATCGATACCGGATTCGAGCACCTCCGCCATTAAACGGAGATTGAACGGAACGCGAAGCAGATCATGCAGGACCGGCGGAGCAATGCTCAAAAGAGAGTTTAGAATATGGGCCTGTCTGCGCAGGGCATCCAATTCCTCGTCTGTAAAAAGCGGCACATTCACATGCCGCAGCAGGGAAAACTCCCGGTCTTGCAAATTCGACGGGACGGTCAGAGCAACATCACTGCGGAACAGGTCTCGCAGTTCGGGGCTGTAGCGAAGGTCGTATTTCCGAATTGATACGACGAGACGCCATCGGCTTCTTGAGGTCATGATCGCGCGAATGAGATTCAAGAGTGCCCCGCTCGCTGGGTCGCCACGAGCTGCGTCGAGGGCATCGATTACCAGAATGCCCGGCCGATGGCCCGGCCAGTTTCGAAAGATTTCAATGAGCTCGTGTTCGAGACCGAGCTCGTTTCGCAGTTCCCCTAGACTTGTCGCGCCGATTTGATCAACAGCTATGAAAACCACATCTCGGCCCGCATCTATCGCAGACTCCGCAAAATCGTGTAAGACTCCCGACTTTCCGGAGCCGGGCCAACCCACTACCACAAGGGATCCCGTCTCGCTTGCTTGGCGGACTGCTTCGGTAGCAAGTCTATCGACTCGCACTTCGGCCCCGCCGACAGGGATTCGAGAGTTGTGCCGAAGATAGCGAACGGTTTCTCTCGCTTGGTTCCTGAGTTTGCTGATGTCTTTGTCATAACGCGCTGGGCCCTTCAGCCCGATTCCTGCCTGTTCGAGCGCTGCCCGCAAGCCAGCCTCGTCGATACCAGATCGGCGCTGTGAAAGGTCAGCCGCAACCCGCAGAAGCGTCGACCACGCGGCACCAGCTTGTTGACTATTTTCAAGTATGCGGTTTTCAAGTAGGGACAAAGCTTCGCGTTCGGCGATGCCATTCGTTTCGACATCTAGAATTCTAAGGTGCATCAGGGCGCAGACGGCACTAATATCGGAATCAGTAGGCTCTGTGCCAGCGGCGGATTGCCAAGAGCGTCGGACGTGCTCTAGTAAGGTATCCAGAGCCTTTCGTTGGTCAACACTCGTGGCAGCATCTGTGAACGGCTGTCCAGCAGTGAGACCACGTATGCGGTCAAGAACCGCTGCGAGATCAATTCTTACAGGAGCTGAGGATTCGGAAGTTGTTGCGACCACCAATCGATCCTTCGTAGGATCGAGTGGCCTAGCTCTCCAAGGCCGTGCGTCTGAACCAGCCCGAGTGGAAACGTACTGCCGGACAAACTGGTCTATAGCCGAAGCCAAGTCGGAATCTGTCGCGGCTGAGAGGTTAAGAGTCCTTTTGGCTTGGACAAACGCGTGCCCCTCGTTGGTATCGCCAATGAGAATGTCGTCGACAGGTTCAGACGTTTCGAAGCGAGCATACGCAGCTATGCCGCCAGGGCCAATTGGGACAGCAGACCTCCCAGCAAGAATATGTACACATACCCACGCGGAAACGCGATTCTGGAAATTAATGCCACCCTGGGTAGCAGCGCCCCCGCCGGTCCTTTGTGATTGCTCTTGTCCCATGTAGAGTCCGGATCAGCCTATAACAGCGCGAGAGATTGTCGCTAGTTGCAGTCGATTGAGACCTAACTTGGCTGCATGTCACCCAGCAAGTGACCCCAATCACACGTCGACGGGAATACCCGGCTGCACTCAGCGGCAAGGTTCCTTTCCGCGGCCTGAATAGGGGCGAGAATCACGCGCTTGCCCTGACGACATCTTGCGTCGTTCCCACGGCGGTCGCTTCGGCGTCAGAGAATTGCGAGTCGAAATGAGCAAGCAACATCTCGATAAACCGGCCGTGATAAACGGCGTATATCTCTTTGGAGAGCGCCACGCCACGGGGTGGAAGGGTTGTGAAGGTCAGCGTTTCCACGCCGATATGCGGCCGCAGCCAGCACTTGTTCGCCCACTGGGTCGGGGTGTGGGTAAAGTCACCGTCCTTGTCATGCGCCCAGGTCTCTACATGCCTCTGTTCGATTGCGCGCTTGATAGCCGCCAAGAGCGCCTGCGGTTGCGAAGTTGCGACTCTAATTGCCATTTTCTGAAATCTCCTCTGCCTTGATCGTTTTCGCGGCGCTGTTACCCGCTTACCCAAGACAGCGAACGAGTCACGCCAATCTGGCCATCGAGAGAGAAAAAAAATACAATGGCGAAAAACTGCCCACTCGTTCGCTGTCTTAGATAGAGGACGTTCTTTGATCGTCGGCGGGAATATTCCGGATTTCCGGGCCCTTGCTGACCAACTGGCCGCATACGCCGTACAGATATTTGCAGAGTACGGGCTGCGCGACCCAGACCTGGTCGTGTCTGGGACTGGCCGGTCTATCGAGGATTTCCTGGCCCAAGTCCTGGGTGACTACGCTACGGGAAAAATCAAGCACCACTCGTCCAAAGGCGAGTTGATCTCTCTGCTCGGGAAGGCGCTGAAGCGCGACGTTCATGACGCCCTCATACGCAAGCGCTCGCACCTGCGAGAGGAAAACCGGGATGTTACGTCAGCGCCTTCCGACGACGGGACGGGGACCGAAAAAGCCATCGACGGCCTTCCGCATCCCGGTCCTTCGGTCGACACGCTATTCGACGAGCAGGAATACAAAGATCGCGTTCGCGCGGCACTGAGCGCAGAGCCGGACCTGGTGGACTTGGCCGACACAGCGTTCGAGCTCAACATTGAGAAGCGGCAAGAGCAGGCGGATGTTCTCGGGATCAGCCCGGAAGAACTCGACAACCGAAAAAAGAAACTGCGGCGTAGATTGATCGAGTACGGTTTTTTCGCCGCCCAAAAACAATGAACAAGAAATCCAACATCGAAGATCGTCGGAGCAGATTGAATAAGCTCTCTGAAGCCGTATTTGGCGGCCCAGAGCAGATCAGCCGCGAGGAGGCGCGAGAACTTCTCCGGTCTGCCGGAATTGATGCGGACACGATCGCGGATGCGGTCTACGCGAGGCTCTATAAGCAGGCGCAAGAGTATTGGATGGCGCAAAAACCCCTTCCGCCGCTCTTGAAGAAAGCCATCGAGGACCTCCGCCCATCGACGGCATCGCCGCGAAACGAGAAGGAGATGGCGACGCAGGCAAAAGCTAGGATCGAACGAGTGGTAGGACAGTCGCGCCATCCCGATGCCTGGATACAATCGACGACTCCCGCATTCCGGCCCTCCGCATATCGAGGTAAGAAGAAACTCTCGACGAAGGACGAGTCCGCGCTCGACGAAATCGCAAAGAGGCTCAGCGACAAATTGAAGGGACCGCAGGGTTCATAGTTTTATGAAGCTGCCAACGGGCCAGATATACGCAAAGGCAATGCTCGACGAACTTGGCGTCGTCGGAGTGACAGACGTTCGAGATGTCGCCGCCCAACTAGAGCTCGAGGTCAGCGAGGTCGAGGTCGATGGTTTTGACGGCGCGCTCATCAGAGCCGAAGGCGTTTCGTTCGGAGCGATCGCCGTCCGGCGCGGCATCCTTGAGGAGGGCAGAAAAAACTTCACGATCGCGCACGAGATCGGACATTACGTTCTGCCCGGCCACGACAAGTGCGACGAAGTGTGCCTCGACTCCGATGTCGGCAACTGGTCCGACGCTGGCAAACAACTGGAACGCGAGGCCGACGAGTTCGCTGCAGAGTTGTTGATCCCAACCTCCTACGCCCGACCTCGCTTCTCCGAAACGACGCCGTCGCTTCAGACGATTAGCGCACTGGCTGCGGACTGTCGAGCGTCTTTGTCGGCGACGGCGTGGCGATATTGCGACCTCGCGCCTTACGCGTGCGCGATTGTCTGGAGCAAGGAATCGAGAATTGCGTGGTCGAGGGCATCCGCCGAGTTCGACTTCTTCATCGAGTGGGGAAAGTATCTGGAGAAGGGCACCTTCGCTCGCGATTTATTTGAGGGCTGCAAAACGGAAGGCGACTCTCCGAGTCCCGTTCGAGCCGACCTTTGGCTCGACAGCCGTCGTCTGAACGAAGGCGCCGAGATTTATGAGCAGTCTATGTTTCTCAGGAACTACCGCAGCGTTCTATCGCTGCTCTGGATCAAGGAACCGATCAGCAAGCAGGACGACACCGAGGACTTGCTACCGGAGCTCGATCCCTTTGGCTTGGACTCTGTCAAACGGCGCCATTAAACGAAGGGCTCACGCGAGAGGACGATATGGCATACCGCACCGAAATCGAACGGGCTCTCGACGAGATGGTCTCCGACGAGGTGGGAAATAAGTTTCAGGGCCTTGCTGTCGTCCGCGCCCAGCAGAAGTGGCCTCGACTCGTCGCGTGCGAGCGCAAATGGGACGGCGGACTCGACGCACACTCAAACGGCGCTTTGGAGCTTGACGGGAATGGACTCGGTCTCGCCTGCTCCACAACCGCGACGATCAAGAAAGTCAGGGTGGATGCGGCGAAGACGAAGGAACACTATCCCGACGTGCGCCTGCTGATTTTCGCAACGCCGAAAAAAGTCAGCCAGCACACAAAGCAGCGCTGGGCCAAACAGGTTGCCGAGGAGTTCGGTCTGACGCTCCAGGTCATGTCGCGCGAAGAGTTTGTCGTCTGGCTGCTCGATCCCGCGCAATCCGACATCTGCAGAGATCAGTTGGGAATCACTGGACTTTCCGAGGGAGAAATCGACGGCCTGATCAACCAGGCCCGCGGGCATGTCAACCCTTGCGAGGCAAAGATCGCCATTCACATGCTGGAGCAAATCCAGCTCACCAAGGGTGGCGCGCTCTCTAAATGGCAGCGCTTCCGAGTCCTCACCAACCTTGGGGCCTCCAACCTCATGATCGAGGAAGGCAAGATTGCCGCTCGTTATTTTTTGGACGCAGCGCCGCTCGCGCCCAACGACGAGACCGGAGTCGGAAACGAGGTGCTTGCCTACCACCTACTTCTCCAAGAGAAAGAAACCCGCGAGAAAGCGGCAGGCGCGATTTCACGGTTCCCGAACTCCACTCGCATCCGGTCGTTGTGGCTTCAATCCGCACCTCCGCAGACAACCTACGAAGAACTGCTCGATGCGACGCCGCCCCACCTGCGAAAGGATGACGAGGTTGCGTTAGCGCTGAGCCGGAAAGCGTTGGCGTGCGGCCGGCTCGACCAGGCCATCGAACACGCGCAGGATGCGGTTGCGGACAATCCGAAGTGGTCGCAAACACATCTGCTCCTCGCGCAGGCTTACTTCGCCAGGGTTGCAGCCGCAGAACGCACGGTGAAGCCTCTCAACGCTGATGAAAGAGCAGCGACCCTCGCCAAGTCGCTCTCCCTGGCCGACGACGCTATCTCTGCCGCGGAAGCAGAGTGTGTTCAGTACGTGAAAGCCCACGCTCTCGCACTCAAGGCCGATGTCGCATTCGCCGAGGGCCGCAAGGAAGATGCGGCGCGCTTTGCGCGAGAGGCGTTCGGCGCTGACCCTGATGAGCTGAATGGTCGCTTGGCATTGGCCGAGTCGTTCATCAGCCAAGGAAGTCCGGACGAAGGGATTCGCGTCCTGGAAGAAACACGCGAACTCTCGAAAGCTGCTGCTCACGTCAGCTTCATGCTTGGTCAGGCTCTCATGCATCGCGGTACGCCTCAGGACCTCAAGCGGGCATTCGACGTCTTCAGCACTGCAAACCTCGCAAACTTGCCCCGCGAACTCGTGGATCCCCTCACGGTCGGCGCCGTCAGAGCCTTGCTGCGCGCGGGACGCTTCGGGGAAATTGAGAGCTACGTCGCCAGGCCCGAAGTGGCCGGCTCACCCGTCATGGTCGCCACGATAAAAGCGTATGCATCCCTCAGGCAGGCGCAGCGGCCACAGGCCAGTCAGTTCCTTGACCAGGCCGTAGCGGCCCGCCAGCCAACGGACACCCGCTCCCTCACAAATCTTCTTGGCCGACTGCTGCTTGAGGCGGAACGCCCATCCGATGCACTCCCGCTGATGCAGGAACTTTTCGATGCCCAAACTCCGAACTTCGACGTCGGCCTGCTGCTCCGCTGCGCCGGTCTCTTGGAGAGAGATCGGGTCATCTTGGACACATGCGAAACCCTCTATCAACGCGGCCACAGGGACTGGGAACTGCTTGAGTTCGAGTCACAGTACCTCGAAGACCGCAACCACCAGAAAGCAATCAGTAGGTTGCAGGAGTTCATCACCGCGAATCCTGACCATCGGGTCGCCCGGCTCCGTCTCGCAACGATCGCCATGCGCTACGGACTGAACGACATCGCCCCACTCACGAAGGACACGCTGCCATTGGCCGAAGAGCTTTCGATGCGCTATGCGGTAGCGGCTGTCCGCGTCCTGCAGTGGCAGAACCAAAGCACGCTGGCGGTCGACTATGCCTACCGCGTGCTGCGCGCCCACACGTCGGAGTTCGAAGCTCACAAAGCCTACTTGGGAAGCCTGACCCTTGGCGCTCGACCAGACATCCCGGCAGCGATGGAAAAGGTTGAGACAGGAAGCGCAGTCCAGTACTCACAGGACGGCGACGCTGCCGCGGGCTGGTTCGTTATCGAGGACACGGACAAACCCAATAACGACTTCGAAGAGACTCCGGCGTCTGGCGACCTCGCGAACGAACTGCTGGGGAAAAGGGTCGGCGACACGTTTGTGCGGGTGAAGAGCCCCTTGAAGAACCGCGTCGGCAAAATCACGCAGATTGTGAGCAAATACACGCGCCGATTTCAAGCGGTCGGGGAGCAGATGGAGTTCAAGTTCCCTGGTCAGACGATCATCTGGACGCTTCATGTTCCGCCGCCCGAGAAGCTCACCGTCGAGGACATCCAACCGATGCTCGACACGATCAAGGCGCGCTCGGAGGTCGTGACGAAGCTCCGTGACATTTACAGAACCACCGCGATCACTCTCAACATGTATGGGACGAAACTAGGAAACGGACCCTGCGAGGCGCTGTTCGATCTCGCGACGTCGGAAGAAGATTTCGTGCGATGCGCGCATCCGACGCCGGACGCTCTGCCTGATGCCGTAGCGACTCTCGAAGCTAAGCGCACGGTGGTTCTCGATCTCGTGGCGCTCACGACGTTGCGTCTGTTGGGCATCACGCGCCAGGTCCTGATGAGCGGGCGGTTCAGTTTCGTCATCTCCGCGGCGACCTACACCGAACTGCAGGAGCTTCGCGCGAAAGCGCGTTTTGCGACACCGCACGGCACGATGTTTTACAAGAACGGCCAGCATTACATGACTCAGACCACCGAGGAGCAGTCTGAGAGGGAGAAGGTCGCTTTCGAGGAATGGATGCAGTGCGTCGAGAGGAACACGACGGTTGTCTCGGTTCCAGAGATCGCCGCGCTGGATCCCGAACGACGCAAAGTGTTGGAAAAAGCCTTCGGATGGGAGGGTCTCGAGGCAGCGTTCGCCGCGTTGGCGCCCGACAGCATTCTCTGGACTGACGATCTCGTGTTCGCCGAATACGCCAAGTCTGAGGTAGGCGGCCAGCGAGTCTGGACTCAGGCAATTGTCGAATATCTCACAATTCGCGGTCTCATCGATCGAGCGCTCGCGGAAGAAACCTACGCCAAACTGGTCGGGTTCAATTACCAGTCGACGCACTTCCGGGGCATGACGATGGTCGCGGCTCTGCGCGTTTCGCACGGCTCCATCGACGCCTTCCCGATGCGACAGATAATTCAGGCGTTCGCACCGCTGGCGGCTTCGCCAATGGCTGCCGACCGGAAAAATGCGTTCCTGATGCTCGGCGAGTTCGTCCTGCAGTTGTCATTGGAGCCTTTCTTGCCCGAGACGAAGTGCGTTGCGACGAAGGCGCTTCTCGACACATTTCCGACCGATCCTGCAACCAGACACCAGCTTGAGCTTTTCAGCGTCGCTTGCGCGAAGGCGATGAACCTGAACCCGGTTGGGCAAGCAGACTTTCTCAGGTGCTTCGACCAGTGGAAAAGAGAAAAGCTCACTCTGTGAACTTGGCCCGTGCCGCGATCGGAGCGGTGAGCAACTTATTCCAGTTCGGAGAAGTGTCGAATCGGGACGACGCCGCAGGGTTATGTATTTGCCTGCAGACTCCTCGCTAATCCAACGCCAAGAAAAACAAGCCCGCCGAAGACACATGCCGTCTTCACAAATTCCTCACGCTGTTTTCTGGATTCTCGGATCGTAGCCCATGGTTTTCCGCGAAGCATTTGAAGTACTTCTTGCATCGCTGGTCGTGCACTGGGGTTCGGATCGCAGCATGCCGTTATTAGTTCGCACATACGTGGCTCGTATCCGTCGCCTTCGGATGCTGGATCGAAGCGTTGCCCATGCTGAGGTACTTTTCCGGTTAACAGGTGATAAATTGTCGCGCCGTAAGAGTAAACATCACTCGCGCGCGAAATCGTCCCTCCTGCCATGATTTCGGGTGCCATATACCCAGGCGTTCCGCCTCGATTCTCGGAGAACAGAATCGTAAACAGCGTACCGTTGCCCAGAGGATCGGCAACTTGCAGCAAACCCTGCTTTGTCAAAAGGACATTGTCGGGTTTGAAATCACCGTGGAGATCGAGTGCAGTATGGAGATTCGCTAGCGTCATGGCCAGATTCCCCGCGACCTGTTGTAGCTGGGTGCTGACAAGCCTGCCTGCGTAGTGAGAAAGTGGTCCGCCTTCCAGATACGGCATTACATAGAAAGGTCGTTCGACCGCCAAATTCCAGGCTAGCAACGGAATCATTCCGCGCGACTTCCGTAGAAGCACTCTAACCTCCCGAGCGAAAGCTTTCCTGCAATGGGCCAGGTGGTATTCGCGCAAGAACTTCACCACCACCCACTCGCCGGTGTCACTTCTCTGCCCGAGATATAGATCTCCATTGCCTCCGGAACGGAACATCTGCAAATTCAAGATCTCAAAGTTCACCGTGCCCTCCTGGGACGCGAATAAGCCATCCTGAATAGAGAGTACAAGAATGCACCGCGTTCGTTGTTGGCCGCTCGCAGAATTGCCTCCGCTGAATTTCCACCCTTGATGGCAGCGTCCAGAGCAAGGTAAAGATCGCGAATCGGCCCCGCGGGAGAGGATTGCCCTCCCTCCCATCGATTGACGCTGGCAAACGACACGCCCAGCAGATGAGCCATTTGCTCCTGTGGAAGACCGAGCTTGCCGCGAATGCTCGACAGATGACCCGCATCCAACATGAACTAAGTCTAGTCTAGGCCGCTGAAGGTGTCAACACATGTTATAGCAATTGTTATACACTGTGAGACAAACGAGCTAGGTGAGGCATTGTTCCCTTCGGTGGTTATGGCAGCATTTCGGCTGGGGACCGTAAATCCACAAGAACGGCACACTTCTGACACACAGCTGTCTTCGAAAGTGGTCGTCGTCTCAGTGGTAGAGAGTAAAGTTTCGGCTGATGGGCCGTAAGTGACTTGTAGACCCGATTTCTCCTACAAGTGCGGAGTTTCTCCCGATCCCTTCCAACAGGCGTGATCCGCTCGTTCAGGGAAAGCGGAAGATTCTACAAGAATTCAAACGGTGCACAGGAGATAATGAATATGTCGTGTATCTAGAGTGCAGCATAGCCGAATGAGCCAGCATCCCAGAATAACTGTTGACGCCTGAGTCCATGCTTCCGCTCCCGTTGTTCCGGATTTCAGAATTCATCCTAAATTTCGACTCGACTCGCGACATTTGTGATATAGGAAGAGGTTCCCCTCCCCCGCAAGAGTTATATGACAAGGCCACAGCTTTGGGCTGAGCGATGACACTCAACCGCTGGGAAGAGCGCCTCGAAAAGCAATTCGAGGGTCTGCACAAAACTCGGCTCACCTCGGTTGGTGACAATCACTTATTTGCACTCGAGCACGGCTTATCGGAAGACGACCGAGCCGCCCTGGAACGGGAAATCTGCGCGTATATAAAAACGGCGGAGCCGTCCGACCGCCATTGGCTGGCATGGGTCGTATACGCTGCAGAACTCGGATACCGGTACGAAGGAGCCGAGTATTGGCAAACGTTTGAAAGTCGAACTCCCGGCTGGCTGGCTCACGGCGACCGGTATTTCATCCGTGACTCCTACCATAAGTTCAACAAGGTGTTCGGCGGTGCCAAACCCAGAGGGCCTTGGGCCGAACACTTCTCCATCATCTGCTGGCCCATTACGCATGCCATTCTTCCTGAGGACCTTCAGCGGCAACTTGCTCAAATCCTTTTCGAGGTGCGCCATTCCTTTCGGCGCGAACTCTTTGATTCGCCTGAGCTGCTGGGACGCGAAATCGCGGCCAACAGTTGGAGAGGAACGCAGCGATTTCAAAATCTCGCCGAA
>Ga0209624_10000330_pt1 | contig 41746 bp, 28 predicted proteins | sample JacPinW_OM2H0_O1_FD_188565 | JGI IMG/M metagenome (GOLD analysis project Ga0209624, IMG submission 188565) | Forest soil microbial communities from Algoma, Ontario, Canada - Jack Pine, Ontario site 1_JW_OM2H0_O1 (SPAdes) (version 2) | ecosystem: Environmental > Terrestrial > Soil > Boreal...
AATTTAATTTATTAAATTAAAAAATTTTTTTTGTAAAGATATTACATTTAAAAATATATTTTAAATATAATATAAAAAAGTAAAAATTTTAACTATTTGGATGTACTTTGCTACTCTATTAAAGACGACCGCCCCAGTCAAACTGCCAATTAGTCAGCTATTGCCTATTTATTTTTAATAAGATAAATATCAACCCAATTTTAATCTTAAGGTTTTCCATTTACGTCTATCGACATCCCTACTAAACTAGTAATAAAAATTGTTCTAGATTGATATACTAACTAACTACAGTAGAAGTTGCATAGGGTCTTCCCGTCCCACTGAAGATAACCCGCATCTGCACGGGTAATTCAATTTCACTGAGCAAGTTGTAGAGACAGTGAGACCATCGTTACATTATTGATACTGGACCACATTTAATGGCCAAATGATTTTGCTACCTTAGGATCCTCATAGTTAAGACCGCAATTAACCAAGTTTTCTATTAATAACAATTCCTTATTACTTATATTATACTACTGGCATTGAGCAAATTTCATCTTCAATACTATGATATTAATCATCGCTGAAAATTATGTTTTTAGTAAACAGTCGTGGCCTCCAATTCTGTGCCACCGATACTAGAGAATCAATTGTGAAATTTATATTAAAATTTAATATAAATTACTATTTTTAATTGGATGTAAAAAAACTTAATTTTCACTAAATATCGGCTCCTCTTATCGTCAAACTTATGAGGAGAATTTGCCGAGTTCCTTAACAACTTTTAGCTCTACGCCTTAGTATTCTCTACTTACGAACCTGTGTCGGTTTAGGGTACGGTAACCTTAATTTTTGATTATATTTTTGATTCCTTTAAGAAAATTTAATAATAAAAACAGTTCGTAATTTAAATTAAATATAAATTATATTTAATAAATTCTTATTATTAATTTTCTACTCCTAAAAACTTAAAATTGAGCATTTGTAATAAATTTTATTTAAAAAAAATGACATCACTATAACTTAGATATTGTAATATAATTAATATTAAAAAAAAAACATGAAATATATTTTATATTAAACATGGAATATTATCTTATATTTCAATTTTTATTAAAAATATAATATAATATATTTAATTATTATTTGTAAATAAAAGTTAAATATAAAATAAAAATTAGTAATAAATATAGGAAACATAATACTAAATATAAAACACTTATAGTATTAATTTTATTTTTGATAGATAATTATATTATTTTTTCTGTCAATAACATTCTTAAAATAATCCAATATATTAAATGATTTTTTTAAATCCAATATAAAAATAAATATATATTATACATTTAGACATTGATTATTATTTTTTTTAAAATAACACACACAAAATATGTTTTTTTTTTTTGCTGTTCATAATTATGTAATATTTATTATTAGATAAATTTTATTATTATTGTTTATTTATAAACCCTAAATTTTTATAATTTTAATGTTACAACATCTTAGAATTATTATTTTCCAAATAATATAACTAAATAAAAAATTTTTATTTGTATCTTTTCCCATTTGCTAAAGTTTAAGTTTTTTCATAATTATCAAATTAACAAGTTAACTTTTTTAAAAAATTTAAGTTTTAAATTTTAAAACTTAAATTTCACATATTATAATAAAGGTTAAAACTTTATCATTTGTTCAAAGTTTAAAGGCAAAAAATAAGTTTTTTAATTTTTATTTCCTGGTCCATTATAATGTATTTTTAATTTAAAAATGGACTTTATGTCACAACTCATCAGCCAAAACATTGGTTTTGAACCTTAGAGGCCGCATTAACAAAAGGCAGTTTAACTTTTCCTTTTAACCCTTTCGTATTCGGCGAGAAGTATTATTAACTTCTTTTTACGTTACTCATGTCAGCATTATCTCTTCAGTAACCTAAAATACAATGAAACACTGCTTCATATTAAGTTATACTGAATGTTCTACTACCTGGATTAAAAATATAACATTTAAATTATATTCAAAACCAACATGATATCGGTTGATTATTTAAGACCCGTTAAATTTTCGGTGCTATAAATCTAAGAGCTGATGCGTTGTTACTAACGTTCATTAAAAGTAGCGACTACCCACTATTCTACTAATTAATGTACAATTTTTTTTATTATAAAACTATTTACTAAAATTAAGGGGTATAAATAAAATTTAATTATGATTTTAAATTGTTTAATAACTTTATATATTGTAATTTAGTTAATTTACGTCGTTTACCTTCTTTATTTGCATTATATGCTAATTCAACTATTTTTAATTTAGTTTCTAAACTTAAAGGTTGTTCATTAATTAATATTTGACTAACAAGTTTAAATTTGTTATAATGTAATGCTCTTTCTGAAAATAATGGATTATTATCCATAAAAGGTATTAAATTATTATTAATTTGATTAATTCCTTTAACTACAAATCTTAATTCATTTTTTGAACCTTCATAAATAGTACCAATTCCTTCAAATTGTTTTTGAATTTGTTCTAATAATGGTCTTGAAAATTTATCTGTTGTTATTGAAAACCCTGTGTTTATAGAACCATTTTTATTAAAATTAATATAAAAACTTCCATCACCATCAATTATTCCAGCTATAATATCATTAGATATGATATTATCTACTGTTTTTATTGTATTTGGAATCAAAAAATCATTTTTATTATTATCAATAGATAATAAAGAAAATAATAAATTTAAACGACTTTCTGATCTATTATTTGTGGAATTCATTGATAATGCTAATTTTAATAATTCTCTTCTTCCTTCTAATGTTCTTTTTTCTTTATTATATAAATAATATACAATTTTAGAAAATAAATTAAAAGCATGTAATTTACTACAAAAAAGAGGATATTTATTAAAATGTGGAATTATAATATTATATAAATCTAATAATTTAGTTATTTCATATTCAGCAGTGTGATTTTTAACATTTTCAGTTATTTTACCACAACCAAAATAATTAGAAATATTTTCTAATACATATTTAGAATTTAAATCTGCAGTTATTGTAAATTTAGGTCTGAATTGTAAACCAAATCTATGATTAGTTGATAAAGCTATAACACAAAAGAAAGAACCATCTGTTTGAACTAAACCAGTAATATATCCAGGTGTTAAAACAAAAGATTTTGTTTGGTTCATTATATTTGTTTTTATTGTAGCTTTTTATTTTTAAAAAATTTTATAAAAAAAATTTGCAGAATATTAAATATTAATTATTTTAACTTAAGTTAGGGTGCTAGCCTTTTAAGTGACTAAGGGTATTTCACCAGGTCGAACCAACTACCTTCTAATTAATTATTTAATAAACAAAGAATGCAAATTTTGGTTTTAGTAAAAGATAAAAAATAATATTAATATTTCTTCACTATACTATTATTTTTTTTAACCAATTATTTTCAATAATTGATAGACTATATTATAATATTAACATATAATTAAATTATAATATTCTAAATTCTTTAGTCGTTGGAGAATTAAATAATTACTTGCAAATTACCCATATAAATATATATTAAATTTTACTATTAAAAACCATAGTTTTAATATTTTTAGGGATTTCTTGCATATTTATTAGTTTAAAGGAGCCCAGTAGTCTATTCCTTTAGGCTCACTTAACAGCTGCATACGAATTATAACTTCCTTAATTTCACTTAATAATCATTAGGGACCTTGATCAATGTTCTCGGCTGTTTCCGTCTTGACTACTCAACTTAGCATTAGTAGTCTGAATATCTACCAACAATTTATGCAATTTCGAGATTGGATTCCAATGGTAAGATTTCGAAGTCCCCGCAAGCTAAACGTCATTTAATAAATAAATAAATAAAATTATAAAATTTTAAATTATAAATGATGGTTGGGAAATGCAGTGCTGTACCTTCATAAATTTTGTGTAGATGTCATACTTAAATATGTTTCGGTAGAAAACCAGCAATAACCAGGTACGATTAGTATTTCGCCACTTTCCAAAACTCTTCGGAGAATTATGCAACATTCAACCGTTCGATCCGTTTTTGTAATCTGGTCTTGGAAAGATCACCTGGCTTCGGGTCTAATAAAAGTAACTTATCCATCACCATAAACATATTTATATATGAAAATATATATTAATAATGTTATAGGTCCAGTCGCTTTCGCTAGGGCTTTAAACCTTGCTACTCTTATTAACTTGCTGACCCATTATGCAAAAGGTACGTTGTTATTATTGTAAAAATTAATAATTTCAACTGCTTATAGAGTTACTAATTCATTAATTATTTCAGAGTGTTTACAACACAATTTTTCAAACCCTTCCTTTACAGTACTCTTCACTATCACTAAATTTATTATACTTAGCCTTAGAGGATGGATCCCCTATATTCCGACAAGTTAACTCTCGTCGTACTTTATATTTTTTTTATATTTTTATACGAATTAAAATATAAATTTAAATTGTAGATATTTTTTTTACTTTAAAACTCACAGGACTAAGGTATTGTTTTATTGCCTCTTTTTTAGATCAATTTAATTTAATAAAAACTTATTTTATTAAAAAGACAACATTAATAGTAATTATTAAATTTATTTATATCCATTATATTATCAATAATAATGAATAAAATAATTTTAAATATAAATAATTAATCTATTAATATTATTTAGTTTTTAAGTAAATAAAAAAGGCTAATCCGATTTCACTCGCCATTACTTTCGGAGTCTCGGTTGATTTCCTTTCCTTTCCCTACTAAAATGTTTTACTTCGGGAAGTATTAATAATAAGGTTTCCCATAGGATTGCTAACTTGTATTAGCTTTAAGCTTTAATAACTTCCTTTTTAATAAATTTGTTTAGTATTCCTTAATAACCCCTTTGAATTACTTTTTATATTTTTTTTTTGATGTTAGAACAATATTGTCATCGATACTTTTATAAATTTATTTAATTAAAATAATTTTATTATAATTAATTTAATTAAAAGAGGTAAAATTAGTTTAATTGGCAAAATGATGTCTTGTGGCGACAATGTTCAGAGTTCAAGTCTCTGATTTTACCCTTAATAATATATTTTTTATAAAAGAGAGTTAAAATATCTAAAACTGATGTTTAAATTTTATATAAATTTTATATATAATTTAATTTAGTTAAGGTTCTAGGTTAAAATTATATAAAAATAACAAAATAATTTGTGGATAAATGGGCGATTGATTAGAAAATCTTGATATAATAAAAAATATATATCTAACACTTAAGTTCTGTTTATTAGTATTTATTAATTTAAATATTATATTTGAAATTTTCATTTATTCTTCCTTTATATAACCTAAAAATAAATAAATAATTATTTTATTCTTTTATTTTTAATAATTAGAAAAAATTCAGTAAATTTATTAATAATTTATTAAAGTATTTTTATATTTGTTTTAATATAAAAACCATTAAAATTTTTTATTAATAAAAATAACAAAATTAGTCCTACAGATAGTCTTTTAGCTACTATAAAAAATATATATTTACTTTTTTTAATAATTTTAACATATTTAAAAATATAAATATGTTATTTTTATAATATGTATTTTTTCTTATTTAATTATAATTTTCTTAGCTGAAATAGTTTAAATGGTTAAAACATACCATTCATGACGGTAAAATAAAAGTTCAATTCTTTTTTTCGGCTTTTAATAATAAATAAAATCTTTAAATATAGATATTTAAAGATTTTAATAATGAATAAATTTTTAAATATAAATATTTAAAGTAATTATTTTTTCATATAAAAAAAGAATTATATTAAATATTAAAAATTAATTATATATTTAATTAAAATTAGTATATTTACTACTTATAAAGAAATTAATTAATTTAAAAATAATTGCCGAAAACTGGAATTGAACCAATATTTAAATCTTACAAGGAATTCGTTTTACCAATTAAACTATCCCGGCTTAAAAAAAAATAATCAAAAATTTTTTTTAATTTATAGTATTTATGTTTATGCCCCGGAATGGAATCGAACCACTAATTTTTCGATCTTCAGTCGAACGCTTTAGCCATTGAGCCACCGAGGCTTTGATAAATTTTTATTTGTTTTAATATTTTTTATTTTGGAGAAAGATAGATTCGAACTATCATAATTGTATTGCAAATACAATTGATTACCATTATCTTTATTCCCCCATCCTTGTTTAATTATATTTCTATATCTCTTTTAGATATTAATATATTTAAATATAAGGGGTTTAATTTAATTTTATATTTTTTTTTTTTTAGTATTAAAATTTAAATTTTTATTATACATAAATAATACGTATTTTTTATTAATAAATACTAATATGTGAAATATTTAAAAAGGTTATAAATATATAACCATATATTTATAAAAATTTATGCTAAAGAATTTGTATCTAATCATGATAAGTATTCTTGAACAGATACAGCTTCAATAACTATAGGCATGAATCCATGTCATACACCACATATTTCTGAGCATTGTCCATAGAAAGTACCAGTTCTTTCAGCTAATATAGATACTTGATTTAATCGACCCGGTGTACCATCTATTTTTATACCTAATGAAGGAACTCCTAATGAATGAAGAACATCTGCACCTGTAACAATAAATCTAATATGGCAATCAACAGGTATAATAATTCTATTATCAACGTCTAATAATCTAAATTGACCTAATTCTAAATCAGATTCAGGTATCATATAAGCATCAAAATCAATAGAATCACCACTATCAGTAGTATAATCTGAATATTCTACACTTCAATATCATTGATGTCCTACAACTTTAATTGTTATTGTAGGGCTTATTACTTCATCCATCAAGTAAAGTAATCGGAAACTAGGAAATGCTATAGCAATTAATACTAAAGCAGGTAATATTGTTCAAATAGTTTCTAATAATGTTCCATGATTCATATATTTGTGAACAAATGGATTATTTTTAAAATGAAAATTTTGGATTAAAGAAAATAATACTCAAAATACACCTACACATATAACTATTAAATAGAAAAAAATGGTATTATGTAATTCTATTATACCAGTAAATCCTGGTGCAGCACTATCTTGGAAACCTAATTGTCAAGGTTGAGGAGCATCATTATAAATAGTATTAAATATTGAAATATTGTTTAACATTTTTTTTTTTATTTTTTTTTATTGATCAGTCTTAGTTAACTTTTCTTCTTAATATAATAATATATTTTAATATTATAATAAGGAGTAAACTCTCTGGTGATTTAACACGCTATAACAAACTAAAATAATTATTTAATTATTTTTATATTTAATGTTAAAAGAGTTTCTAAGATTTTACTTAAATGATTCTCTTAAGTATAAATTTAATAAATAAAATATAAATTAATGTATTAATTTATTAGTTTATAAATAAAATCTAAGGAGTAAAGGATTCGAACCTTTACATTTTTAAAAATTGTATATTTTATTTTTTGCTTTTTACCAAATAGCTAACTCCTTTAATTGTTCTCTTTTATAAAAATAAAATATATTAAACGAGCTCTACCAGATTCGAACTGGTACCGTCCTAATTGACAATTAGGTGCTCTACCTATTAAACTAAGAACCCTTTGATATTATAAAAATTTTTATTTTTAATTAAATCTATTATAAAATTATATATTAAAAATAAAACAAGAGCGAGGTGATTCGAACACCTACCAGTGATTTTGGAGATCATTATACTAACCATTGATACTACACTCTTAATAATTAAATATTTATACATATTATTAATAAAAAAAAATTTTAACAAGAGCGAGGTGATTCGAACACCTACCAGTGATTTTGAAGATCATTATACTAACCATTGATACTACGCTCTTAATAGTTAGCTAATCTATATATATAAATTATTAAAATATTATTTATTATTTATATTCTTTTAAATAATATATTTTTTTTATAATAATTATATTAAATATATAGTATAGTATATATAAAATCTATTATTAAAGGGGGTTATAATTAGTTGTTTTTGTTACTTAATTTCGTAATATACATTCTTATTACTTGTTGGAAAGTGTATAAAGGTAATATATATTTAGAAAAAATATATATTAATGCTAATAAAATTAAAAATGAAAAAGATAATTGATTCAAAAAATAAAAAGGAATTAATTGAGGCATATAATTAAATTAAAATTAGGGCTCTTAAATTTAAAGAACTATCGCTGCGTCAATATTTAATATTAAATTTATTATTGACAAAATGAGATATTGAGGGTATCTAATAAAAAATTATAAAAATAATTTTTTATTAAAAGAGTGATATAATATAAATACAAATGGTAAAATAAATTTTATCCACTTTTAATAAAAATATAAAAAATTATCTTTAAGGGTTAAGTTTACAGATGGTTTCTGTAGTAGACCTGCAAAGTCTATCAAATTTAAGGTTCAATTCCTTCTTAACTCTATTATATAGTAAATAAAAAAATTATATATTTATTTTTTTTTTTACTAATTATTATAAATAATATCTAAAATAAAAGTAGTTTACTAAATTTAATTTGAATATTTTTCTAATTTTGAGCCTATGATTTAATGGTTAGAATGATTTCTTGATAAGGAATCTGTAGAAGTTCAAATCTTCTTGGGCTTATATAAATATATTTTTATTTTAGTTACAGTGTATTAAATTTTTAATTAAAATTTAAAAATAAATTTAATATATTAAAAATATTTACACTTTTGTTTAAATATAAAGTAATCTTATTATTTATTAATAATTTGCTTTTATTATTTAATATAAAATAGTTTTGATTTTTTATCTAGACTAAAAAAAAAAAGGGGGTTTAATTAAAATTTTATTATTTATAATATTATTTTCTAATAATAAAAAAAAAAACAAAATAAAACCATAAAAAAAAATTAAACAAATGAGAATATTAAAAAAACATGTTTTGCTTAGAATAGCAAATTCATATTTTGTTGATTCTCCTCAACCTGCTAATATTTCATATTTATGAAATTTTGGTTCATTATTAGGTGTTTGTCTTGCAATACAAATATTAACAGGAGCATTCCTTGCTATGCATTATCAAGCAAATGTTGATTTTGCATTCTCAAGTGTTGAACATATTATGAGAGATGTGAATAACGGTTGAATAATACGTTATACTCATGCTAATGTTGCTTCATTCTTTTTTATTTTTGTATACGCTCATATTGCAAGAGGATTATATTATGGATCATATAAATCACCAAGAATATTATTATGATCTATTGGTGTAATTATTCTTATACTTATGATAGCTATTGCTTTCCTTGGTTATGTTCTGCCATACGGTCAAATGAGTCTATGAGGTGCAACAGTAATTACTAATTTATTATCTGCAATTCCAATTTTTGGTCATGATTTAGTAGAATTGATCTGAGGAGGTTTTTCAGTATCAAATGCTACATTAAATAGATTTTTTTCTTTACATTATTTATTACCATTTTTATTATCTGCTTTAGTACTTGGTCATTTTATGGCTTTACATCTTCATGGATCTAATAATCCTAATGGTGTTTCTTCAAATGGTGATAGATATGCAATACATCCTTATTTCATATTTAAAGATTTAGTTACAATTTATTTATTTTTATTAGTATTATCTATTATTGTATTTTATGCTCCAAATCTTATGGGTCATTCAGACAATTATATACCTGCTAACCCTATGAGTACACCAAGTTCAATAGTACCAGAATGATATAAAAAATAGATGTCATTTTTAAACTGTAATATTTGCTGGAATTCAAAAAAAAGTATATTCTACTTATTATAATAATAAGTAATAATGGATATAATATGAAAATCAGCAGCTCTATTATTTTAGTTGCTCAGAGACTATAAATATAGCTTGTTAAAATTAAATTAATATTTAACAATGAAGATTTAGTCCCAAAAAGATAAATTATCTTTTAGATCCTATTATTTTTTTTATTATTAATTCTATTTTGTTATTTGCAGCAAAATCAACAAAAGGAATTAAGAGATTAACACTTAATGAACGAAAAGCTATAAATATTGATACAGACACTATGAGTGCTATAACTGGTATGTTATTAAGTGATGGACATATAGCACAACGTTCAAAAAGTAGTAATGCACGATTTATATTTTCTCAATCAGCTAATTTAATTAAACGTGAATATTTTGAATTAGTATTAACTTTAATGAAACCATTTTGTACTGCTAATTATAAACCTTATATTAAAAATTGAATTGATAGTAAAACTAATATTAATTATAGCAGTATATCTTTAACTACAATGCAATTACCTTGTTTTGTTTCACTACGAACTTTATGGTATATTAATGGAATTAAAAAAGTTCCTCTTAATATTCAAGAGTTACTTACTCCAATTGCTTTAGCTCATTGAATTATGGGAGATGGTAGTAGACAAAATAATGGTTTACATTTAAGTGTTTATGCTTTTTCAATCGATAATGTTAATATTTTAATAAAAGCTTTAACTGAAAAATATAATGTAAAATGTACTATACATCAAACTAAAAATGGACCTAGAATATACATTGATAAAACATCAATGAACTTATTACGACCTATTATATCACCTTATATTGTAGCCTCGTTAAAATATAAAATTGATAATAGATAATTTATCTTTTTTGATTTATTACCTTTTTATGCTATTTTAAGATCAATACCTGATAAATTACTAGGAGTTGTAGCAATGTTTGGTTCATTATTAATTTTATTAGTATTACCTTTAACTGATTTATCTAGAAATAGAGGTTCACAATTTAGACCTGCTATGAAATTAGCTTTTTGATTCTTTGTTGTTGATTTCATTATTTTAATGTGAATAGGTTCTCAACACCCTGAAACACCTTATGTAGAAATAGGTCAAATTGCAACAGCATTTTATTTTTTATGATTTTTGGTAATAGTACCTTTTATAGGAATAGCTGAAAATACTTTAATGGATATTGCTTTAAAAATAAAATAATATTTAATTATTTTAAATTTATATATATGAAAACACCCACATTATTTAAAACTTTGAGTTTAGGATCAATTGGGTTAGCTATATTTAATACTGTAAAAGGTAATAATTATAGAAAACTTTTAGATGAATTAAAAAAAGAAAAACAAAAGGTGAAAATTTGCAAAGTAAATATGATGAATTAATGCGAAAAAAAAATTAATGAATTAGAAAAAAGTAAAAAGTTAACTCAGAAACAAGTAGAAGTTGAAAGAGATTTAGAGAATAAAAGAGTATCAGAAGATAAAATTTCTGGTATTAATGATGAATTATCAAATGAAAGTTTAACTAAAGAAGAAATTGAAGATACAACTCAAGAAATGTATAATGCAATTACAGAATTTAAAACACAAATGACTAAAACAAATGATACTTATGAATCATTAATAAATACAATTCAAAACAGGATAACTTGTAAAGGTGGCAATTCTGGTATTAGTAATCAATTTTTAGAATCATTTAAAGATTTACAAAATTTCTTTGAAACATTAAATTTTATTGATACATTAGCAATACTTCATTTATCAGGTGTTTTATTTATTTTTGCGGCTTCATGAACCATTATGTTAACATTGTTTGGAGAGAAATTAATTACATATTTTAATATAGAAAATAAATATCCTAAATTAGCTAAATTTATTCAAGTTAGAAGAAAATTGCAAAATTATTCTATAGCATTTAATATATTTTTAATATTTATAGTATTATTTAGTATATTAATTATAAATATATTAATATTATTTATATTAATATAATACTCTATTATTTTAATCTTATTTATTTATCAAACATAATCATAGCTTTAAATTTTAATTTAACCCCTCACCTTAAATTAAGTTATTTAATAAGAGTATTATTGTAAAAAAAAAGTATATTCTAAAAAAAATGAAAACTAACATACAAATTAAATATAATTAAATATAAATAAATATAAACTAATTATAATTAAAAATATAAAAAAAAAAAGTATAAATTAAATATAAAATTTTTTTAAAATCATAAATTTTAAAATTTATGATTTTAAAAGAGGAAATATTTTAAATAAAAAATTGTTTTTATTTTTTAACTTTCCATATAACTAAGCAACCAATTTTAAACTGTTTTATGTTTATAAATGAACCATCACTAATTTTTAATTAATTAAATAATTTAATTCTTAAAATTTTTAATTATTTAAATTTATTAAAAATTTAAAATATTATTAATTATTCTCATATTCGAGCATCGAAATTAGTATATATGTTCTTATCATTGGTATCAATTAAAAAAGTTATTATAAAATTATGAAAAATTTAGCTTTAACAAGAAAAAATTTTCAATCTTTTCCTTTTCATTTAGTAACTCCTTCTCCTTGACCTATTTTAATTAGTCATTCATTACTTACTACAACTATAGGAGCGGTTATGTATATGCACGGGTTTTATAATGGTGATACTTTATTAAGTATTGGTCTATTATTAACAATTTCAGGTATGTTATTTTGATTTAGAGACATTATTATTGAAGGTACAATGTTAGGTGATCATACTCAAGAAGTAGTAGCTGGTTTAATATATGGTATAGTATTATTTATCATAAGTGAATTATTTGCTTTCTTATCAGTATTTTGAGCTTTTTTTCATTCTAGTTTATCACCAGCAATAGAAATTGGAGGGATCTGGCCTCCTTTAGGTATTGTACCTTTAAATCCTTTTGCTATTCCATTACTTAATACTTTTTTATTATTATCATCTGGAGCATCAGTGACTTATGGACATCATGCTTTAATTGGAGGTAAAAGAAGTGCTGCTATAGAAGGTACATTAATTACAATAATGTTAGCTATAATATTTACTGCTTTACAAGGATATGAATATTTTCAAGCTCCTTTTACTTTATCTGATAGTGTATTTGGTTCTTCTTTTTTTGTTACAACTGGTCTACATGGACTACATGTAATAGTAGGAACTATTTTTATATTATTTGGATTTATAAGACTTATTGAATATCAACTTACTAATTTACATCATCAAGGTTTTGTAAATGGTATTTATTATTGGCATTTTGTAGATTTAATTTGAGTAGGATTATTTATTATGATATATATATGGGGGGGTTTGGGTTTGTAATTGCCATAGAAAATTTGAGCGTTATTATTTTTTTTAATATTAGTTATTCTTTTTCAATAGTAACAAAAAAATATTATATTTCTAAAATAAAAAATAAAATAATTAGAAAATTTCCATTTTTTACCTCAAAATTTCTATATAAATACACAATAAAATATATAATAAAATTATATAATAAAATTTTAAAAAGTTCATTTTTTTTTATTACTATGTTTTATATGGATTTATTTACTAACTTAATTAAACAACATTGAAAAAATCCTTTATTATATTATTGTTTAAATATGACATATATTGCAATAAATGTATTATTCATTTTAATTTTTAAATTTATTATCTTAACACATCCACTGTCATTATTCGCTTCTATGGATTTATTTAATAATAATTCAGATTGTTTTATAAATTATGCTTATTTAGCAATAGATTTTAATTATATATCCTTTAATTTTTTTTGAATAATAGAAACAGATATTTTTATTAATTTTTTATCTTCTTTTGAACATAATTTTGAATATTCTATTGATTTTAGTCTTAATTATAATAATGATTTAAAGGATAGAATGATAGATTATAGTAATCCATCAGGTTCAAATTTTAATGGAGACAATTTTAATTTACCAGGACCTGATTCAAATGGTACAAACCCACCTCAGTCTAACTGAGGTGGTGGTAATTCACCTCAACCTGACGTTGATGATTTAATTAGAGCTTTAAATAGTGATTTATTAAATAAAGATTCTAATACAGTAACACCTATGGAAGTAGATGATTCTACTAAAGTAAAAAAAGATGTTACAAAAGATTTTTTAATGTCTGAACAAGATAATGATACATATAACATACGAACTATGTTTACTACAGGTATAGAAGCACTTAAAGATAATGTATTAACTAGACCTATTAAACAAAGAACTTTAGCTTCTAGTTTTGCACAAAATTCTTGAATATCTTCTTTTTTTCAATTATTCCCTCAATATAATATTGGTGAAAGTACCGGTGTACTTTCATTTTATAATGGATATACAACTGATAAATTAGAAATTTTAAATGTAACACACTTAGACCTAAGAGAATTAGCTTCAAATATTATAAGCAAATTAAATGGTGGATTACCTACTCATTATAATTTTACATTTTGTAGAACTTTCCAAGGTGCTTATTATGATTTAAACCATACTTTCGATCCTAACACAATATATCCATGATTTCATCCATATCATACAAAAATGGTACTTACTAGTTTAGAAAATAACACTACTCATATTATAATTAATATAATTTTAAATGATAATTTATCTGAAGATTTAAGTTGTGTATATCCTGTAGAAGCTGATGATTACATAGATTATAATAAATTATCTATCGAATATAAATATTTATCTTTACATGAAATAGATAGAGTTGTAAATTGGTGAAATGTAGCTCAAAGAGCGAATTGATATCAAATTAGAATTTAATTTAACCCCTTACCTTTAATAATTATTCTTATTTAATTTAACCCCTTACCTTAATAATTATTCTTATTTAATTTAATCCCTTACCTTAATAATTAGTAAATTTTTAATTATTTACTAAAAATATAAATAAATTTATTAAAATATGTTACAGTAAATAATTAAAAATTTTATGATTATGCAATTAATTATTAAATTAGAGGTATAATAATTAATTTAACTAGCCTATTTACTTAAAAACAAAACTATTAAACATATCAGGAATAACACAAAAACAAGAAATAAAACATATAATTACTGTTTTTCAAAAAAAGTTAAAAAAAAATTTTTCATTATTTAATTGCTTCTATTTTCTTTAAATAAATAAATATTAATAGAGTAATAAAATAATAAAATCAATTATATTAGATAAATTAAATTTGATATTTTTAATCCTAATAATTCAAATAATTTAATAAAGTCTTATACAAATGAATAAATTAAAAAAAAAAATATATAACTATATAAATATATTAAAACAATATATTTTTTTAATAATTTTATATGTTTTAGAAATTTTTATTTTTAATTTAATATATCAATTATATGTTTATATATTTTATGTATAAATTTAAAGTCTTTTAAATTTTAGTTTAAAATTTATAACATTATTAGAAATACTTATTTTAAAAATATAAATATTTATTATAGGTACCCAAAGGAATATTACAAGTATAAAACTATGAATTTGTCTTTATTCTTATTTTTAATAGGTATTTTAGGATTTATTTTAAACAGAAAAAATATAATTCTAATGATTATTGCTATTGAGATAATGCTATTAGCTGTTACACTTCTTATGTTAATAAGTTCATTTGGTTTTGATGATAATGTAGGACAAACATTTAGTATTTATATTATATCTATAGCAGGCGCAGAATCAGTTATAGGTTTAAGTATTCTTGTAGCTTATTACCGATTAAGAGGAAATATTTCACTTAGAACTTAATGTATCTTTCAATTTTAATTTTACCTTTATTAGGTTCAGTTATATCAGGTTTTATGGGTAGAAAAATAGGAGTAACTGGAGCACATTTAATTACATGTACCTGTCTTATTTTAGCTTCAATATTAGCTAGTATTGCTTTTTATGAAGTAGGTATTTGTGGTTCTCCTGTTTCCATTAACTTAGCAAGTTGAGTAGATTCAGAATTTATGTCTATTTCATGAGAATTTTTATTTGATCAATTAACTGTTTCAATGTTTATTCCTGTACTTTATATATCTTCATTAATACATATATTTTCTACAGATTATATGTCTACAGATCCTCACAATCAGCGATTTTTTTCATATTTATCTTTATTTACTTTTTTTATGTTATTGTTAGTATCAGGAGCTAATTATTTCGTAATGTTTGTAGGTTGAGAGGGGATTGGTATAGTTTCATATTTACTTATTAATTTTTGATTTACAAGAATTCAAGCTAATAAAGCAGCTATATTAGCTTTAACTATGAATAGAGTAGGTGCTTTGTGGAGTAGGATTTCACAAATGTGCCTAAAACTATCAAACTCCGGGGAAATCCTAAAGCTTATGATACCAAGCTATATCCGAAAGGCTATAAGTGGATGGAGTAATTACCCATGTAAGGTAATAAGTCATAAGATAGATGAAAAGAAAATGGACAATCGCGGATCTAAGTCAGTATTTAATAATACTGTAAAAGAGCAACGAGTAGACGGTAGTTGGCTTTTTAATAAATTAAATATTTCAATTAAAAGCTTAAGGTGTACTCTAATGGGTTTCGAAAGAAATTATCAAATCAAAATCCTTTCTAAACAATTTAACTTAAATAAAAGAAATTTTTCTAGTTTAGTTAAAAATTCTAAACTAAATCCTTGATTTGTAACTGGGTTTTGTGATGCCGAAGCATCTTTCAGTGTTACAATTTATATAGACAAAAGAATAAAAGGTAGATTAAATTGAGCCGTAAAACCTTGTTTTCAAATATCTCTTCATTCTAAGGATATAAATTTATTATTACAATTACAAGAATTTTTCGGTTGTGGAATAATCAATAGTAAAAATACTCGAAATGAAGCTAATTTTAGAGTATATTCAATTCAAGATTTAACAAATTTGATAATACCACATTTTTTAAATTATCCATTACTTTCTCAAAAAGCTGCTGATTTTCTTTTATTTACAAAAATTGTTAAACTGATAAACAATAAAATGCACTTGACTGAAGATGGATTACAGCAAATAGTTAATCTTAGAGCTTCAATGAACTTAGGTTTATCTGATCTTCAAAAATCTAAATTTCCTAATTATATTCCAGTGGTTCGGCCTATAATTAATTCTATTGAAATTCCAGATTTTAATTGAATTGCAGGGTTTGCAAGTGGTGATGGTTGCTTCTTTGTGAGTATTTTTAAATCCAATAAAAATAAAATTGGTTATGTTATTCAATTAATATTTAAAATTACGCAACATAAAAAAGACAAAAATTTATTAGAATTAATTGCTAAATTTTTGAATTGTGGAGCTGTCTACTCTCACAGTGAAAATGCTTATGTTTTCAAGGTGGCTAATTTTGAAAATATAATAAAAATAATTATTCCAAATTTTAAACTCTATCCTATTCAAGGAACCAAACAGTTAGATTATCAAGATTTTTGTAAAATTGCTGCTTTAATAGATAAAGGTAAACATCTGAGCCCTAAAGGATTAACTGAAATTTTATTAATCAAAAACAGAATGAACACAAAAAGAAAATTTCTATAAATTTAATTTAATTGCACGATAAATTTGATTGCCATGGATATGGGATTAAGTATTGGTTTTTTTGCTATATTTGCTTTATTTGGTTCTTTAAATTATGCTACAATATTTAATATTGCACCTTTTATGAATGAAACAGCTATAACTCTTATTGCTTTATTATTACTTGCAGGTGCTATGGCTAAATCCTCTCAAATTCCATTACATTCTTGATTACCTGGATCAATGGAAGGTCCAACTCCAGTTTCTGCTTTAATTCATGCGGCTACACTAGTTACTGCTGGAATATATTTATTACTAAGATCTTCGCCATTATTAGAATTTAGTCCCACAGGATTATTAATAATTACATTAGTTGGTGCTTCTACAGCTTTTTTTGCAGCTACTTGTGGTCTAGTACAAAATGATTTGAAAAGAATTATTGCGTTTAGTACTATAAGTCAATTAGGTTATATGGTAATGGCAATAGGTATTAGTCAATATAATGTAGCTTTAATGCATACAGTAAATCATGCTTTTTTTAAAGCATTATTATTTTTAGGTGCTGGTGCAGTAATACATAGTTTTGCAGATCAACAGGATGTAAGACGAATGGGAGGATTAATAAGATTTTTACCTTTTACTTATTCAGTAATGTTAGTAGGTACTTTATCTTTATTAGCTACTCCTTGATTGACAGGTTTTTATAGTAAAGATTTAATATTAGAATTAGCTTATGGTCAATATAGTTTTAGTGGAACTTATGCATATATTTTAGGTACAATAACAGCAGGTTTAACTGCTTTTTACTCATTTAGATTAATAAGCTTAGTATTCTTAACAGTACCTAATGGTTCTCGAACATCTTATTTAAATTCTCATGAAGCAAATTTATCAGTTATTATACCATTATTAATTTTAGCTTTATTTAGTATATTTTTTGGTTATATTTTTTCTGATTTATTTGTGGGTGTAGGATCTGATTTTTTTGGTAATTCATTATTTATTCATCCTAATAATATTTCTATAATTGAAGCAGAATTCTCAATACCAGTATTAATAAAATTATTACCTTTATTTTTATCTTTATTTGGGGCTATTTCTGCTATATTTTTATATCATAAAACACCTGAATTCTTAATAAGTTTAACAGAAACTTCATTAGGTAAAAAAATTTATACATTCTTAAATGGTAAATATTTATTTGATGTAATTTATAATTATTATATTATTGGTTTTGGTTTAAAGTTAAGTTATAATATATCTAAAATTTTAGATAGAGGTGTTATAGAATTAATAGGACCTTATGGATTATCTTCAGCTTTAACTAATACTGGTATTAATATTTCTAAATTAGATACTGGAATTATTACAACTTATTCAATATATATTACTTTAAGTTTATTATCTTTATTATTTATAGTTTTTGCTCCTATATTAATAGAAACATCATTATTAAATGAACTAAGATTAATTATTATATATTTTGCAGCTTTATTTGTAGTTTTATCTCCTTCCTTTAATAAATAATAATTAAAGATTTAGTAATTTATCAACCTATTAATCAAATTATATTTTTAATTAATTATTTTAACCCCTTACTTTATTTTTTAATTATTTAATTCAAAATTATTATTTAATTATTAATTTTCAGATCAAAATTTTAAACTGTTACTTAATTTTATATTGTATTATATTATATATATTATTAAATCTATTTATATAAAAATATATTTTTAATTTAAATAATAAAATTAGGAGAAGCATTATAATAATATTCTTAATAAATTTAATTATAATTTAAAGCCTAATCAGTTATATTTTTGCAATTCTTTATTTTTATTTAATATGTACAGATTAGTTATGCCTATAAAATTTTTTAAACTTATAAATAATTAATAAGAGTATAATTATTTTAATAATAAGTTTTTTAATTCCTCTTCTAAAAAAAAAACAAAAGTAAAAAAAAAAAGATGACAAATTTATTCAATTTTTATACATTAAATATTTTTTCTCAATTTAAATTATGTGCAATTATTTTTATGCTTATATTTTTTATAATATTAATTTTTATGGATTTTGTAAATAAATATTCACCTAATAAAAATAAATATTTAGAATCTACATTTCGTATAAATAAAGATTTTGCTAAATTAGTAGGTATAATAGGTGGAGCTTCTAGTTTCGGTTCTTTTTTAATAAATAAAAATAAAAAAGATCTAGAAAAAATAAGTGCTGATATTTTAAACCAAAAAATAGAAACAGAAAAGAAGGTAAAAGAATTAGAAAATAGTCGAGATAATAATAATGTTGAAGTTAGTGCTATTCTTGGTGATTTAAAAGAAAAATTAGAAAACACAAAAAATTCTATGTCAAGATTAGAAAAAATTGTTAAAAAAAAAGAAACAGAAGTTATTACTGAAGAACAAATAAATAATGATACTGATTTACAATATCTTATATCGGAATTAAATGCGGATTGGAAAAAAGTAGACAGTTGTGCTGAAGCAATAAAAAAAGCAATTGATAAAAATAAATTTTTACCTGATAATTTTGATTATAAGAATATTTATGAAAATATAACAAATGATCAATTAGGTGGTATTGGACTTATATTATTTTCTCAAGTAATTTTAGCTTCTGCTATTTCTATTGTATTTATTTTTTTTGGGGAATATTTAATACAACGATATGAAATAGAAAAAAAATATCCTAAATTGGCCAAATTTATACAAATGAGACGTAAATTTCAAAAATATTATTTAATATTGAATATATTATATCTTATGTTTATTGGATTAGCCTTATTTGTATTTGGTATTTGGTTATATTTTATTTAACAAATATTGATTTCTTAAATATTATTATCATTATTATTTATAACTGATTTTCAGATTAATATTATTAAAAACTTAATATTATAAAATATTATATTATATTTATATATTATTAAATCTATTATTTTAATTTTAAAATTTTAAAATTAAAATAATAAAAAAGTAGAAGCATTATAATATTAATTTATATTATAATTTAAAGTCCCTTATATTAATATTTTTTTTTTTTGCATGACATTCTATAAATATGTAAATAGTCATAAATGAATATCAATAAGTTAAAAATTAAATAATAAAAAATATTAATTAAAAATAAATAATGAAAACAACAATTAATTAAAAATTTAATCACATGTTAATAATAAAAAAAAAAACAAAATATAAAAAAAAAACAAAAATATATATATTTCCTCCTTGTACAACTTAAAACAATTTAATAAGAGTATAATTGTTTATATATTAAGTTTATTCTCTTCTAAAAAAAAAATAAAGATACTAAAAATAAAAATGAACAATTTTAAAATAATAGCAAGTTTACATCAATTAAAAGATACTACTAAAATAGTTACATCAATATTAAAATATAATAATAAAATAGATTTTAATATTTTTTCAAAGAATATTGATAATTTAAGTTTACATACAAATTACACAAGAAAATATTTGATACTAAATATAGATGATTATGGTACCTATGAACCAATAGTAGAAAATATTAGAAATAATACAATATTATTACATATAAATACTTTTAAATTTTTTGATATTATTTATTTGAGTCACAATAATTTAAAGGTATTTAAAGCTTATAATGAAAAAAATAAAAAAATAAAATTTAATAGAAGAACTATAGATATAAATAATATTTTTAGAGATATATTATTAACGCATTATAAAAATAATAACATAGATTTTAAAAATAATTTAATGGAATATAATATAATTTTTATATTTAATAATATTATTTGAAGTAATATTGTATATGGATTTAAGGCGTTTGATTTTGAATTATTTGGTGGTAGTGGTAATAGAAGACATTTATTATCAATTACACAATCTAATTTAACAGAATTTTTATTAATATTAAATAATATGCATTTATCAAATAATATAGTGATAAATAGTTTTAATGAAAAATCAACTATTGAAGCAAGAATAGACATGTATTTATCAAAAAATATTAAAGTATATAACACAAATTCAAAAAATTTTACATATTTTGATATTTTAAATATTAAGTTTAGACATTTTTCAAGAATTTTAGAACAATTAGAAGCTTTAAATGAATTATATCAAAAAATAGAATTAATTGAATATGAAATGAAAGAAGCTAAAGAACAAATTAGTCATTATACAGTTCCAAACCCAAAATTATGAGATATAAAAAAAATTACAAATGCTAATGTTAGATTCTCTAAAGCTTCTGAAAATAAAGCAACATTAGCTAAAGATATTCCTAAATTAGAAGAAAAGTTACAAACTCAAATTCATGCATTATATTTAGTTGATAATAACTTATTTAATGAAAAAAATGAATGTATTTTTAATACTAATATAGTTAAAGATCCTTTATTTGTTCCTAAAATTAATAACGAAAATATTATTAATGATGAAATTAGTTTTAAAAATGAAATTAATAAAAATATTGAAAATAATGAATTAATTCAAAATAATATTATAAATAATAACATTAACAAAAACAATCCTTTTTAATACTATATTTTCAAAAAGAAAATATAGTATATATAATAATAATAAATCATAATTCAATTATAATAATTTAATTTAACCCCTTAACATATATCTATAGTAATATATTTTTTTTTTATAATATTATTTTATATTAAATAAAATTTTTATATTTAAAAGGGATATTATTAAATATTACATATATATTTAATATAAGGGTAGGTGTCAGATTGGTAATAGTGGTTCTCTGTAAAAGAATTGGTTAATAGCCGTAAAAGGTTCGATTCCTTTACTACTCAAAAAAAAAAATCTTTATTTAAATCAACATAAAATAAGTCAAAGACTGTAGCATAATTGGTTAATGCAATTCGCTCATAATGGATGAGATTAGGGTTCAATTCCCTACAGTCTTATTAATTATAAATTTATAAAAATACTTTATTTTTTTGTTAATAAATATTTTAATATAACCTTTTTTAAGAGATTTTTAATATAAATAATAATTATAAAAATTATTATATTTAAAAGTAAGTATTGGTAATTAAAGGGTATTTGGTCGAGTCTGGTTTATGGCCCTCGTCTTGAAAACGAGTACTTGTTAAAAGTCGTGAGTTCAAATCTCACAGTGCCCGTATAAAAATACTAAAAAACAAAAAATTTTAAAAGAGAATAATAAACATTGCAATAAGCATATATAATACGATAATTTAATAATTATTTAATTTTTTAGAAGAATTTAATTTTGGTTCCGATTGAACGTTATTCAGTAGTTTTAAGACATGCAAATCATTTATTTCTAAATTAATTATTATTATAAAAAAGATAATAATATTTATATTGATGAAATAAGGTGTAGAGGTGAGGATAGTAAATAAGTTACCTTATAGTCTCCATAGATAGGATGAAAATTTACGCTTTAAATAAAAATTTTTTATTTTAAGTATTAAGTAAAAAAAATATATTAGCTAATTTATTTTAAAAAGGAATTTTTCCGCTATATGATACTATTTATGTTGTTTAGGTAGTTGGAAGGGTAAAAGCCTAACAAGCCGATGATCAATAGCCATGTTTGATAGAACAGATGGCCACATTGGGAATGAAATCTCCCAAGTAGTAGTAAACTACCTGCAGTCAAGAATATTAGTCAATGCTCGCAAGAGTGAACTAGCTAACTGAAATTGTTAAATAAATATATTTATTCATTTAGCAATAAGTAAGGGAAAATAATGATATTACCTTATCTTAGAGTGTTGTCAAAAACTGGTGCCAGAAGACTCGGTAAGGCCAGAAACGCAAACGTTAGTCATCTTAATCAGGCGTAAAGGGTTTGTAGGCAGCTTTAAAAATTTAAAATATTTATTAGCTAAAATATTAAATTAAAATATTAATTAAAAAAAAAAAAAGTATAATTTAATGTTAAATAGTTTAAATCAATTAAAGCTAGAATCTAAAAGAAGAAAATGGAATAATACTTAGAGTAAGCGTAACTGTCAAAAATACTAAGTGGAGTACTAAAGGCGAAGGCTATTTTTCTAATAAAGATTGACGCTGAGAAACGAAGGTATGGAAAGGAAAAAGGATTAGAGACCCAAGTACCCCATACAGTCAACGATGAATGGTAGTCAATCAATACGTATAAATATTGGTGGCAATGTTAACACGATAACCATTCCGCCTTGCGAGTACGGCTGCAAAGCTAAAACCAAAAAAATTAGTCGGTCTCGAAGCAAACGAAGTGAAGCATGTTATTTAATACGATAATCCGCGTAAAATCTTACCAGTTCTTGCATAAAATTTTAAATTTTATTTTTATTTATTAAAGTTTTAATAATTAATTTTAAAATTTAAATGTGTTTTTTTTTTTAATAAAAAAAATTTTTTTTTGTATTAATTTAATACATAATTTAAAATTAATTTTAAATTACTTTTTTTTTTCTCAAATACAGGTGTTGCATGGCTGTCGTCAGTCCGTGCCGTGAGAAGTTAGGTTAATTCCACAAACGGGCGAAATCCCTATTGTAATAATTTAAACAAAACAATTAATGGTTATTAAATATTTCCATTTGGGGCTAAGGCAAGCCGTTATGGCCCTCATGAACTGGGCTATAGACGTGCCACAAAAACTTTGACAAAGTGATGCAAAATCTTTCTCTACCTATAAAAAAAATAGGCTTAAATATTTATATTTTGTAAGATTTTAATTTAAAAATTAAAGAGAGAATACGAAAGAGCTAATCATTAAATAAAGTTAAGATATAAAATATAGACGGATTGTCATCTGAAATTCGGTGGCATGAAGAAGGAATTTCGAGTAATCGTTGATCATTAGGCGCAACGGTGAAGAAATGCATTCGTGATGAACTAACTGTCTGTCGCTGGGAAGAAGCTAAAATAGAAGGAAATTAAGGCGAAATTAAACTTATTTATAAAAAAATAAATTTTAATAGAATTTGTTTATTTAATATAAATATTATGCTATTAAAATTTTTGTTTTTTTACAACTGTTTCTAAAATTTAATAATTAATAAATTTTATTAATGAAATTTAATTTTACTAATAAAATTATTTCTTATAAAATATTTTATAAAAATTGATTGTTTATATAATAAAACATTTATATTAAGCTAATTAGCAATAGTGAATTCTTTTTAGTAACATCTCAAAAGTCATAGCAAGGTAGCTGTACTGGAAGGTGCTGCTGGAAAATAAATGAATTATAACCCCCCACCCTACAATTTTTATTTTTAATATAATAAATAAAAATATAAATATTAAATATAAAATATATTTTTTATTTTTAAAGGAATTAGCTGAGTGGTTTAGCGGTAAATTTACACTTTACAAACAGGGGTTCGATTCCTCTACTCCTTAAATAATTATAATTATTATTAATTAATTTATAATATAATTAAAAATTAATAAATTCTGTTTTAAACGAGTATGCCGAAAAGGTAGCCGGGTAAATCTTAGGAATTTATGATTTTTAAATCGTAAGAGTTCAAATCTCTTTACTCGTATTAATTTTAATTAATCAGTAAAATTTTAAAATTCTTATTTTAACATCTTTAGCTAAATTGGTAAAGCAATTGCCTTCGAAGTAAAAGATTATTGGTTCGAGTCCAATAGGATGTTATTAAAAAGAAATAAGAACATAAAAAAAATAAAAACTATTAATATAGTTTTAATCTATATCAGTAGTAAAAAAAAAATTGTATCTTTTTTTATATTCAATATTTTTATTTAAAGTAATATAATTTTTATATTTAATAATTTTATTTATATCTAAATTATATTTATATATTTTTATTATGATATAAACATTTAAATTCTTCATAATCAGATGAATTTACACTATTTTATGTTGATTCATTTTTTTTTTTTAATTGTGGTACAATATTACTAAATTCTTAAATACTGTAAGAATTTATATTTATGATATTATCTAATAATACATTTTTATCATTTAATTTTAATTCTTTTTTATGTATATTTTAAAATTATTAAAACCAAAAATATTTTTTATGTCTTCATATAAAAATATTTATTTTTTTTTTACCAAATTATACATTAATTAATTATTTCTATTTTTAATTTTCATATTTGATTTTCAAGATATACTTTAATTTTTATTAATTTATACTTTTTACTTCTATATAGTAATTTTTTTTTTATATATTAAATTAAAAATTTTTCATTCTTTTTTATTAATATTATTAAATATAAATAAAAAAATTCTACCGAATTAATATTATTAATATACATAATAAATATTATAATTAATATTTAACTAACTAGAATATTTAATTAACATATATTTATACAAAATTTATTTAACTAAAAATTTAATTATTAATATTTGTATTATAAATAAAAAGCAATTCAATATTTTTATATTAAATTTCATTTTGAAAACACCTGGACTTGAACCAGGACTTTCCCTTTAAAAGAAGGACACTCAACCACTCAAGTTCTGTTTCCTTAAATAATATCATAAAAATATTTTAATTTAATAAAATAAAAATATTTTATTACTGAGTTGACCAGATTCGAACTGATATTAACCATTACCAAAAAATGATGTTTTTCCAAATTAAACTACAACTCAAAAAAAAAAAAAAAAAAAAAAAAACAAAACAAATTTTTTTTAATTACTTTAATTATTATAATTACTTAAAATTATTATATATTATCTTCTTTTAATTAAAATTTTATATTGAAATAAATTATTTTTATATATTAAATTAAAATATTTTTATATTTAAATACGAATAATCAGAATCGAACTGATGAATTCTATTTGGAAGACAGAAATTATACCACTTAATTATATTCGTTAAAAAAAAAAATTGTTTTAGTGTAATTAAAATTTTTATATTAATTAAATATTAAATATATTGGGGGTTGAAATTAATAATATTTTATATAGAAATGAGTAAAAAATTTTTTTTATTTAGTATTAAACCTAATATGGAGTAATATCAAATGATACTAAAATACTTGGAACTAATATAATAAAAGCAACAGCTACAGGTAAAAGATTTAACCAACATAAATCTATAAGTTGATCATATCTTAATCTTGGTAAAGTTGCTCTAAATCAAACAAATATAAAACAGAAAATACAAGTTTTAATACCTAAAATTATACTTTGAATATTTATAAATGAATTATTAATAAATATTTCAGGTAAATGATAACCACCTAAAAAGAATATAGCAGTAATACAACTAAATAATACTATTGAGGAATATTCACCAAGAAAAAAGAAAACAAATACTGTTGAACTATGTTCAGTAAAAAAACCAGCAACTAATTCAGATTCCTAAAAATATTTTAGTTAATTTTATACAATATTTATTATTATTTTAATCAATAATAAATTTTCTTATAATTCTCTTTTAAATAAATTTATTTAATTTAAAATTATGTTTATAAATTAATAATTATATACAGAAACTAAAATAAATTTGACTATATTTTTATCTAATATAATTTTACTAGAATTACTCCGCATAGTCTATGAATTATTATTTAATTGCTGATTGGTTATATAAAAATTTTTAATTATCTATTTTACAATAAATTAATTGTAGATAATTTAATAACTATTCCAGCAAATAGGAGTATATAAAACCAAATCTAAGTTGATATAGCTTCTTGTAAATCAAAAGGTGTACGACTAGTTTCAGCTAAAATAGCAATAAAATAAAAAATAAAAACTGGCAATAAAGGTATAATAAATCATATAGCTTGTTGATATTCAATGATTGTAGTAAAATTTAAAGAGCCTGTTAATAAAATTATAATAAGAATAGCAGAACTTAAAATTAGTTCATAAGATATCATAGCTGCTGTTGATCTTAATGAACCTAAAAAAGCATATTTACTATTAGCTGATCAACCAGCAAATAGAACACCATATACACCTAAAGAAGATAATACTAAAGTATATAAGATACCTAATGAAAAATCAAAAAGTGTTAAACCTTGTCCAAAAGGAATTATACCTCAGCCTAATAAACTAAAAATTAAAGTAGATACTGGTGCTAAATAAAATAATATTTTATTAGACTGAGATGGAATAATAGTTTCTTTAAGTATTAATTTTAAAGCATCACTGAATGGTTGTAAAATACCATAATATCCTACAGTATTAGGCCCTACTCTTCTTTGATGAGCTGCAAGTTGTTTTCTTTCAATAATAGTCATAAAAGCAACCGATAATAAAATAGGAAGTAAAACAACTAAAACATCTATTAAATTTAATAAAACATTAAAAATAGTTAATATTAAATTGTTATTCATCATTTTTAATTTTAATTTTATAAATATATTTTATTTTTATTATAATATAATATATTTATATAATTAATAAAAATAAATGCTGTAATTTTATTTAGTTAATATAGCCTTGATAAAACATCAAGAAAAATTTAAGGTTCAATTTAAAAAAGTTATAAATCTATTAGACAAAGATAAAAAAAAAATGTAACTGTAAATAATATTTTTAAAATTTTTAATATTATCATTAGAAAGAAATAATTATTAAATATTAAATTAATAAAAAAATATATATTTTTTTTTTTACACTGAAACCAGAATATTATAGTTTAACATTTTTTTTATTCTCTTTCGGATTCGAACCAAAACGATCACTTTAGAAGAATGAAGTTCTACCATTAAACTAAGAGAATTTAGTATTTTTATATAATTAAGCACTAATTTTTTTTTTTAATTAATTAGGTTAAACTAAACTACTTTTAATTTATAAATAGAATTTTATATATTAATTTTTAATTAAATATTAAAAATATTTGGTAAGGGGTTAAATTAAATTAATGTTTTAAATAATTAAAAAAAAAGTATTTATAATATATATGTATTTTATATAAAAAATTTAATTATATTATATTATTATTTATTTATATTATTAGATGATTCAATTAAAGGTCTAGAGATAAGTATAGGTGCAACCATAGCAAGTAATAATATAATACTTAATATTATTAGTAACACAGCTCCATACGTATATAAACTTAAACCTATTGCTTCTATATGTAAAAAATTTGTAATTGTTGTATCTGCAATATTAGGATTAAATGCACTAAAAACTGTATTTAATGAATAAGCATTTGAATTTAATAAAAATTCATTTAAGCTAGTTAAAGTATCTAATAATATAGTTATACCAGATACATTATTAAATGTAAAAGGCATAATAGTAAATAATTCATAAATGAATAAAGAAGTAATAGCAGCTGCTAATGGTAAATTTTTAGTATATTGACTACCTGTTTCTAATATATCAGTTAGTTTAATATTAATCATCATTATAACAAAAAGAAATAACACTGTAATAGCACCAACATATATTAAAATATATGAAATACCTATAAACCCTATACCTAATAATATTAAATAACCTGCTGCATTAAAAAATACAGATATTAAAAAAATTACTGCAATAACTGGATTTTTAGAAGTTATTACTAAAATACTAGAAAATAAAGTAGCAAAAGCTAATAGATCAATAAATATATTTTTCATAAAAAGTAAAAACAAAAAGCCTACGAATTTAACGCTCAATATTAATTAAAAATATTATTATAATAAAAATTTATTATTAATAAATTATTATATAAATATTATAATATAATCGACAAAAGGCTGATAACATAAAGTATAAAAAAAAACTATATGTAGGTTTAACCAAGAAATAAATATCTGAAAAAAAAAAAAAAAAAAAAAAAAAAAAAAAGAAACAAAAATAAATAAGTATAAAATAAAATATTTATAATTATTAATATTTTAAAGATCGTTAAAACTCTATTCAGAGTTACGATAAACCCCATAGGAATTGAACCTTTAATAAAAAAAATTATAAAAATAATTTTATTATATTACCAAATGGATTTAAAAAATATAAAAAAAAAAGTAGGGGTTATAATGAAAAAAAAAAGATACTAAAAATTAAGTGGTTATAAGAGTCTTATTATAAAAATTAACAAGTTAATTAAAATATATAAAATAATTATAAAAATATACAAATAATTATTTGTATAAAATAATAAAAAATTTTTATTATTAATATTTAATATGTCCTGTAAATATAGTTATACTAAAAGCACCTCGTTTATTTTTATTAGTAAATCGTGCAGTTTCTAAATAAATAACTTTAGATCTAGCTAATCTTCCTTTATTAAAAACTTTAACAGTTTTTCTAGGTACAACTCTTTGTGTTAAAAGACGTCCAGCAACTCTTACTTTAATACCTGCAAGCTGAGGTAGACTAAGTGAATTATTATCTTTTAAAAATGTATTAGGTTTAATAATTTTAGCTCCATTAAAAATGTTAGTTTTAATTATTCTTAATTTAGTTTTGTTAATTATAAAACCTAAAAGGTTTACAAGAATATTAGCATTAAAATAAGGAGAATTTAATTTAACTAATTCAAATACCACAGGTTTCTTAAAATATCTAGCTAATAACTGAGAAATAATTTTTAATTTAAGAATATTTGTTTTATTTTTAAAAATTGAAGAATTATATTTTTTATAATTATTTAATTTAAAATTTTGTATATTTAATTTTTTATATATTATTTGTTTATAATATAAGAAACTATAAAAAAATATATGTATAATAACTTTATCTGGTGTAATAACAAATATAGGCCTACTTATTAAGCAATGCATAGAATAAAAAGAAGATTCTAAAAAAGTATATAAATTTTTAGTTATTTTATTATTAGCAACAGTAGAATTATTAAATTTATAATTATAATTATTAAAAAAAGAATAAGCACTTTTTGAATTAAAATTAGTTATATTTTTAATATAATTTCGAATAGTACTAATTGATTCATAATTATTTTTTTCATTTAATTGTAATAATAATTTATAATTTGAAAAATTATCAATAAGTGTAGAATTATTAGATTTAATAGTTTTTAAAGGAGTAATAATTTTAGATTTATTAATTAATTTATTCTTTAGAATTAAAGATTTTGTTTTTATAAATAAAGTCATTCATTGATTAACTCATTCTTTAATTAAAAATTTTTTGGTTTCTAAATTTTTTATTTTCTTATTTATTATATTATTTACATAATTTATAAAAAATAAATGAACATTTATTTTTTTTATATTATTATTTTTACCAAAATTATTAATTATAGAATTTTTATTAGCTGGTCAATTTGAAATAATTTTTTTCAATTGTCTATTTTTAACATCTAAACTTTTTATAAACACAGATAATTGTTTTTCATTTGATAATTTTAATAAATTTTTTTTGTAATCTTTATTAGAAATATTATTGTTTACTAATTTAACTGAAACATTTTTCGTATTTTTTAAATTAGTATTTTTTATTATATTATTATAATTAGTCATGTTTTCTTAGATTTTTTAAAAAGTAAATTTTAACATTAAATGAAATGAATTTTTTTTTTTATTCTCTAGATAATTTCATTAAATTATTTAATATTCCATTATTTTTATAATATACATACGTTTTATTTCTAGTTCAAAATAATGTTAAATACAATTAATTATTTGTATAAAAATAGTTAAATAGACATAATAATTAAAGTTTTTAAAATTTTAATTATTCTACTTTTAAAAATATATTTTTTTTTTATTAGTATTATTTTATATATTTATTAATCTAAATTATTAGATTTTTAATCTATTTCTAATTGATTATCTAATTCTTTTACATTTTTAATATTATTAATATCTTTTTCTTTATTAATAGCATCTATTAATTCTTGAATTTCATATTCAGACATAGTATTAGAAATAGGAATAATAGTTGGAAAAGTATTAGGTTCTTTATTAGTTTTATGAATAAGAAAAGGTCTGATTCTTTCAAAAGCGTGAGTTTTTAATTGAGCTTCTCTTTGATTTTTAATAATAATATTTAAATTTTTTTCTATAAATTCATCAATCTCTAATTGAGTACCATTAGTATTTTTTAAAGCTGCTGAAATAAATCAATCAGTTAAAGGTTGATTAGGATCAATACCTTTATTAAATAATTTTGTATTTACATATTTAATTTTTTCTGATAATATAACATTATTGAAATCATCAAATATTAGAGATGAATATATTATATTATTATCAGTATCATCTTCAGATGATGAAATATTAGTACTATCATCCATTAGTTTTAAAAATTTTAATTTAAAATCAAATATATAGATATTATTAATATCTATAAAAAAAATTAATTTAAAAATTAATGAAACTAGTTTTTTAACAAATCATATATAATTGATACTTTGGAAATTATTATAGATAAAAATATTTATTTTTTTATCTAAATTCATATATATTTTTTTGATACTATTTAATAAATAATTTTTATTTATTAATAAATGATATAAAGTAAAATTATTAAATTTACTACTATTTTTAATAATTTTTTTATTAATATAATATAAAATAAAAATACAAATAATACTAATAATTAATATTAAATTTATAATTGATATTGTTTTTAAATAAATAATGAATAATTCTATATATTTTAATATAAATTTAAAATAAATAAATTTAAATTTATTTAATAAATAATAAATAGTAAAAATAATATAAATAAATATAAAAATAATATACGTTAATTTATTAAAAAAAATTATTAAATTATCTAAATATTTTTTTATATTTTTAATTTTTATCTTAAAAATTGATTTTGTTTCAAATAATAAAAATAAAATAACTAAAAAATATAAAATATTTGATAAAATAATATTGAAAAAAAAATAAATTAATATAAATAATTCTATACTTAACAAAAATATAATTAAAAATATAAAAATATATAAATATTCTAAAAATATTTCAGTTTTGATATATAAATGTATATTTTTAGAGGGTAAATAAAAATTAAAATTATAATTAATTATTAAATTTAAAAAGTTTAGTATTTTTATGTAAATTATAGATATTATAATTAATATAAATAATATTAAATAAAAAGCTATTATTACTTTAATTAGTAAACTTTTTAATAAATATATAGTTATTATACTATTAATTAAAATTTTTATAACATAAAATAATTTATATATAATAAAAAAAAATAAAGGCACTATTATTAAATTTATTTTTATGATTGTTTTTTTTGTTAACTTTTGTTTATAATTTTTTTTCGTTTTATAAATTACTTCATATAATTTAATTTTTATATTTATATTTTTATTATTTTTTAAAATAGCAATAATAGAAAATAATAAATAATTAACATCTGAAGATAGGGGGTTAAAAAAATTATTATAAATTAATGAAGATATTGATACATGTAATGTGTCTAAAATTACATTTGGAAATATACCTAATAATATTGTAGGTATTAATATAGATATTAAAAGATAATATTCTCTTCTATTTATGTCTTTTATAATTGCAATATTAGGAGAATAGCTACCATAAGATATTCTATTATAAAAATATATAGAATAACAAGCAGATAATACAATACTTGTCGCTGCTAAACTTGCTATTATAGGACTTCTTTCAAAAGTTCCAATTAAAGATAATTGTTCTCCAATGAAATTTAGACTTAAAGGTATACCTGTATTACATAAAGTAAATATAAAAAATATAATAGTAAATATAGGCATATAAGTAACTAATCCTTTAATATAAGGAATTAATCTTGTACCTGTTCTATCATAAATAATTCCACCAGCACAAATAAATAATGCTGGACTTACTAAACCATGTGCAATTCCTAATAAAATAGCACCTTCGATTCCTTGAATTGTATTAGAAAATAAACCTAGTACTACAACTCCCATATGAGCAATACTTGAATAAGCTATTAATTTTTTAGTATCTTGTTGAATTATTGTAGAAAAACTAGCATAAATTATACTAATGACTGCAATAGTTTGTACCAAAGGACCAAAATAATTAGTAGCATCAGGTAAAAAATTAATTAAAACTCTAAGATAACCATAAGTAGCTAACTTTAAAATTGTAGCAGCTAGTATTACAGAACCAGCTAAAGGTGAATCACCATGAGCTTTTGGTAATCAAATAGTAAAAGGATATAGTGGAGTTTTCACTGCAAAAGCAATAAAAAAACCTATTCATATTATTTTTTGACTTTCTAAACTTATTTCATATAAAGAAATTCATTGAAAATCTGTAGATCCTAAGTAACTATAAATAAGTAATATAGAAAGTAACATTGGTAAACTACCTGCTAAAGTATATAAAAATAATAAATAAGCAGATCTAAATCTATCAATACCATGACCAAATAGAAGTATAACAATAAAAATAATTGGTAAAACACTTTCAAAGAATACATAGAAAAGTAATAAATCTAATGATACAAAAGCTAATATTTGTAATGTTTCTAGCATTAAAAAAGAAATTAAAAAATATTTTATATTACTATTTATATTTGTATAATTAGAAAATAATGCAATAGGTGTGATAAAAGTTGTTAATAAAACAAAATAAAGAGATATTCCATCTATACCTAGATTAAAATGACAAAAACTTAATTGATTAAACTCATAAACAAATTGATATTGTGAAGTACTAGAATCAAATTCAAGCCAAATAAAAATAGATATTAAAAAATTAAGTAAAGAAGAAATAAGAGCTATATTTTTCATTTTAGATTTACCTTGATAAGAATCTTCTTGTATTAACATTATCATTAATGATCCTATTATTGGTATAAGCAAAAGTAAAGTTATCATTGTTTTTATAAAAATTTTGTTTGTTAAAACCTATATTTCCTTAAAATTAAATTTTACTAATTTTAGTTATAATAATTAATTAATTTTATATAAAATTAACTAATTTATTTTTTTTTTATTATTTTTTTTTTTTATTAAAATTTAAGGGGTTAAAAAAAAAATAAATGTAAATATAAAATATTAAACAATTAAGATTGAACTGGTAACATTTTAAATGCATGGAATGGAATTGGACTAGCTAATGTTCATTCTAATGTATTAGATGTTTGTGGTTCTTCATTAAAATTTTTAATAGAAGTATAATACGAAGGAACAGCTCAAGAATTATTAGAGCAAACAGGTTGGTTAGCAAAAATGTCATATATAATATAACAAAATAATAAAGTAGCTGTTACTGATATTAATGAACCAAAACTTGATATTGCATTTCATCCACTAAAGGCATCAGGGTAATCTGGTACACGTCTTGGCATACCGGCCAGACCTAAGAAATGTTGAGGGAAAAATGTTAAATTTACTCCTACAAACAATGTTCAGAAATGAATGTTACCTAATAATTCATTTGATATTTTACCTACAATTTTTGGTGTTCAGAAGTAGAATCCTGCAAATAAAGCAAATACAGCACCCATAGATGAAACATAATGGAAATGTGCTACAACATAGTATGTATCATGTAAAGAAACATCTAATGATGCATTGGCTAAAATTACTCCAGTTAATCCTCCAATTGTAAATAATGCTAGGAATCCAATTGTAAACATTAATGGTGTAGTATATCTTAAACTACCACCATATAAAGTTGCTAACCATGAGAAGATTTTAATTCCAGTTGGTACAGCAATTACCATTGTTGCCGCAGTAAAATAAGCTCTTGTATCAACATCAAGTCCTACTGAAAACATGTGATGACTTCATACTAGAAAACCTAATATACCAATTGAAAACATGGCATAAACCATACCGATATAACCAAATATAGGTTTACCTGAAAATGTGGATACAATATGACTTACTATTCCAAATCCAGGTATAATTAAAATATATACTTCCGGATGCTATAATTTTTATAACTAAATATTATTAAAAATTATTTGGACCATATCTTTAAATATAAAAAATTATAGTTACTATATAACATATTTTAATCATTTATTATAAAAAAAAATATCAACTTTTATATTAATTTTATTAATAAAATTATTGGGGGTTAAAAATAATTAATTAAATAAAAAGGGCTTACAAAAATATTATTAAACTATTTCTATTGGAAATTATAATTATTATTATTATTAAAATCTAATTATTTAATTCCTGCTCAAACATATAGTATTGAAATAACAATTATTGAAGACAGAGCGAATAAACATATTAATGCTTCTATTGTAACATAAACTAAACTACTTTTTTTATAATAATTAATTATTTTTTTTAATTTTGGATACTTATTTTCATAATTTCCATTTTGAATAAAAATATACGCAATTAAAAAACCTAACACATTAATAAAACAAAGTAAAGAGACTAAAGCTAATAAAAAGATACTAAATGAAAAGTGAGTTAAAGTAGAAGCAGTTTCAGGTATATTGATATCTAAAAAGGATAAAATAAAGGCTAAAGAAAAAGATTGACTTACATTTTTATTATTTGTAAGAAAAATTGTTAGTTTATTTATTATTATCTTACTTCTTATCATCTGACTTGTTATCTTAGTTATTATCATTTGAGTTCTTATCATCTTAGTTTCTGCAGCAATAGCAGTAACAAGTTTTTGATTAACATCAATAATTTTATCTGTTATACCTGAACATAATATCATAGATCAAAATAATACTAATGCTATATCTAAGATTAGATGATTATTTAATTGAATTATAATAATATTTCAACTATTATGTATAATAATAAAAAAATTATGTAAAATATTGAAAGCATCTAATGCAAAATTTTGCATACTTATTGAAGAAATCATCATTGTTTTAATATATTAATAATAAAATGATATTTGATAATCATTAAATAAATTTAAACACTAAATGATCTTTATTATTTATTATAAAAATAAATAATAATCTAGAAAAAGATCATTTAGTTAATAACTATTCCATTATTTTTATAATATACATACGTTTTATTTCTAGTTCAAAATAATGTTAAATACAATTAATTATTGTTAAAAAAATAGTTAAATAGACATAATAATTAAATATATTAATTATTCAACTTTTACTTTTTAAAAAAGTATATTCACTATATATCATATTTCAATCATTTATTATAAAAATAATTTCAACTTTTATATAAAAAAGTTCCAGGTAAAGCTTTATGACCTTTAATATCTTTTAGTTCATAAAATTTATTAATAAGATGAATTCTTTTTATTTTAGCTGATCTACATGGATTTAATTTAAAATAATTATATAAATTAAGAATGTCTTCTTTTTTGCTTATATATCACTTAAATGATTGTGATCTTCCATTATCAATATAAATATTACCACCATATAATTTAACTAAAGGTTCTAATAATTCATATGTTTTTTGAGAAGCTGATATAGACATTTGATTATTAGTGCTATTTATTGTAATTGTTCCGTCCGCATCGAAGAAACCAGAAAATCAAGCATTATTATAAGTTAAAGGTTTAGGGTAAATTAGATTTAATTCATATTTAATACATATTTTGTTTAATTGTATTAATCTATGAGAATTTCTAATATTACCATTAACATCATTTATTAAAGATAATAAACCAGATTTATGATGTAATCTATATCTTAAAGCGTTAGCTCCTGATCTTAATTTAATAGAACCACCATACACATTTTTAATTATTTGTAAAGCATGTTCATCTCTAATATCCATAGTAATTTCTAAACTAGCATAACCTTTTTTACTTAATAAAAAACTACCATCTCCATCTATTAAACCTGCTAATCATTGATAAAATTGATTATTTTTATTAGAACTAGACATTATATTACGAATGTTTATATTTCTTGTTTTCGTATGCGAAAGTGGTATAAAAGTTGACATTATATTATAAAAAATATAAGATAAATGATTATGATAGATATTATGGCTTCTATTTTTTATATTTAACAAACGTATGGCCTCTGAGGTTCCTACTCACGTGCTAAGCGCTTTGGTTACTTGCAGGTTATTCAAATTTATAGGAATTATAACATTATAGGTACAATAATTGTAACTTATATATAACGTATCTCATAAATTTACAATGAACTTCTCGCTTATAGTTTGTTGCATTAAATTATATTTAAAGGGCCACATTTGACCAAAGAATCAAAATAAATGTTGGTAAAGTATAGGATCACCACCTCCTGCTGGATCATAAAAAGAGGTACTGAAATTTCTATCTGTTAATAACATACTAATTGCACCAGCTAATACAGGTAATGCAAGTAATAATAATATGGCAGTAACAAAAATGGCTCACACAAATAATGGTAATTTATGTAAACTCATCCCATTGGTTCTCATATTTAAAACCGTAGTGATAAAATTAATAGCCTATTAAAGACTAAGAAAATAAAATTTATAACAAATTATAGAATAGGTCGTTTACCTTTTTTTAATTTATAATTTGAAAATGGAATAATATAGGGTTCAACTATTTTACGTAATTTATCCATAGAATCTGCTTTAATATAAATCCGTGGTCTACCAGCATAACTATGTAAACTACAATTTAAATCATAACGTATTTTTAAAATATTAATAAGTCGTATATTATCTTTGATTGTAAAATTATCCGTACAAATAGTTAAACCATATTGACTAGATGTACCATCAGACATAATTCAATAAGATAATGCAATAGGTGACAAATAATGAAACATATCATATTTAATGATTTTTATATTATTATCTATAAATAATTCATATAAAATATTTAAAACTGGATAAGTTCTAGTATCTAAAATAAGTTGTCCATATTTTTTATCTTTAATTTTTGCATATTCAAAACGAGGTACAGAAGCACAATAATGAGATAAATCATTAAATACTAATCAAAAGAAAGGAAAATTAATAATAGATTGCTTAAATCCAATTCTTATGTTAATATTATTTTTACCTAATTTAAAATATGCATCTCCTAAGAGTAATCCAATAAAAATATCTAAACTTTTTGTATTTAAATAAGTTATATCTCTAATAAATTTTGTTATTTTAGATATACCTAATGTACTATCTAATTTACCATTAAAAGGTACTATAGCTACACAATTTGTAGGAGGAAAAATAGAAATATTAATATTATTCCATTTTTTAATTACAGGTGTTAAAGGTAAAATATACATAAATTCTGATATTTGATAATTTTCTGTCTTAATCGGACTTTATCTTATAATTTATAATTATTTACTACTCTGTAAAGTCTCTGAAATAAAAATATTTTTATTTGCTTAATATGTAACTTTATTTTTTTTATACATAAATACTGTATAAATTAAAGCATAAAAAACACTATAAGCATTCAAGAGTATTATAATTAATTATTTTTCAATAATTAACGGCACTAATAAATATACCTAATAAAGATGATATACCAGCTAGGTGTAAACTGAAGATTGCTAAATCAACACTTCCACCTGAGTGAGATTGAATGCTTGATAAAGGAGGGTAAACTGTCCATCCAGTACCAGCTCCATTTTCAACTAATGAACTAACTAATAATAGTATTAGTGAAGGAGGTAATAATCAAAAAGAGATATTATTTAATCTAGGAAAAGCCATCAAATTTGATATTAATTATATTTTAATCATTAATTTTCCTAATATTTCTATTAGGTTCAGACTATGTCATCATGTTAACGTTACATGTTGGGCTCTCGTGTTCGGATTATTATCTATACTATTCACCGATTAGTCGTTGAACTTTCTTAAATCAATTTTAATTTTTTTAATTAAATGTATAAATTTAAGATTAGCTGCAAATTCTCTATAAAAATATAGAATTCTTTGCAATTCACCCAATTTTCTATTTCCGATAATGGTAAAACCATACAATTTAAATTGTAAAAATAGAGGACTGTTTATATTTTCAGTAAGCAATTTTATTAAAAAGTATAAAATTTTGATAAATGATCTCAATTATAATTTATACGTTTATTATTCATCTGTGATTTTTTTATTAAAGCTATTTCAATTCCTTTATTAGTTAAATGTTTATTATCATTAATTAAATAATGACAATCACATCAATCTTTATAATTAAGATATTTACTAGTAAATAAAGGATATAAATCTAAATATTTAACTAAAATTAAACGAGCTTTTTTACTAGACAAACTAATTAAAAAATACTCTTTATTTTTATTATGAATTGATGTAGTTAAATTAACAAATAAACTTTTACTTATTAATGAAAATAAATCTGAATAAGATAATAAACTTTTGGAATCTATTTTTTGTTGTTCTAATCTAAATCGTGCAGCTACACGATCTTTTAGAGCACCATTTTTTATTAAACTAACTCTTATATCAAAAGATCCTTCTGCATCTATAAAACCTGATAATCAAGCATTTTCAAGTAAATTAGAAATATCTTTTGACTTACAAATGAAATTAGATCCTTTATTATTATTCATTCATTCAATTAAATTATTAAAATGTTCTATTTTAGGACCTCTTAATTTACCATTTATTAATTTAATAATATTATTTAAATCAGAGATAGATGATATGGTTCAAACATAAGCATGATTTTCTTTTTTAAATCGAATTGAACCACCTAATAAATTTTTTAATTTTAAAACTAATGGATGATCATTCTCAACAAAAGTAATAGAAAAATGAGGTATATATTTTTTACCACTAGGAGCATAAATTGTTTTAGGTATTCATATATGTCCATCTCCTTCTCATAAACCTGCTATATAAGAACCTAAATTAGCTTTAGATGATAAATTGTTAAATTGTCGAACTGTTTTAATATTATCCGGGGCTCCTATTTGTACAGGTAATAAATAATTACCGAATCCTCCAACTAAACCAGGCATAACCATAAAAAAAATCATGATAAATGCGTGAGCTGAAATTATTACGTTAAATAATTGATGATCTCCTTGTAAAAATTGAACTCCTGGAGCAGACAACTCTAATCTAATTAGAACAGAAAAAGCTGTTCCAATCATACCAGCAAAAACAGCAAAGATTAAATAGAGCGTACCTATTTCTTTAGCATTTGTTGAATAGAGCCATTGTCTAGACATTCAGAACGAATTATCTATTTTTAAACTATTAGCCCTATTATCTAACTTATTTTTTTTTTACTAATTAGAAGAATTATTTTTATTTCACAGTTCAATTGAATATTTATTATTTATAAGATCTATATGAAATAAAATATTTATATAACAATTTTAATAAATACTTAATTTTTTATTAAAGGTAATTATATATATATTAAGGGGATTAAATTAATTTAAATGATTTTTTTATAATATTTTTTTTTTTATTTATTTTTTAAATATAATTCAACTATATCATATAAATTTTTAATAAAAAAATCTAAATAATAATAGGATAAATAAGTAAGAATAATTAATAATAGAAAAAAATAAATTAGTAGAAAAAAGCTAGCTTTTTTCAAATAATTTATATATTTAAAAATATATATTTTAAAATTATTATTAAATGAAGATGGTAAATATTTATTAAAAAATGAATCTAATTTAGTTTCATTAATATTAATTATTAAAAAATAATAAAAAATAAATAATAATGTAATTATTTGACCATATTGACAAAATTGTATTACATTTAATAAATCAACAGCATTATTACCAGTAAGATTAAAAAAATTAGAAATGTCAATGGGAATAAAATTATTTTTAAAAATTTCAATATTTACACTTTCTGCAACATTTTTTAAAAAAATTCCACTAGTTCCGGTAGCTAAACCTAAAGCCACACCTGTGACTTTACCTACTAGTGTAGAACATAATTGAGCAATTTTAGCTCCAACACCTAATCCGGTGGCCATTATAGCACTATTTTCTATTCTAAATACAACAAATTTTATGCTAGGATTAGTAGTAGAATTTACTGTATTTGTAGCATTTATAGTATTTTCTGTATTTGTAAGATCTGTAGCATTTACCGTATTAGTGGTATTTGCTGCTCAATTATAAATAATATTTGTATTATTTATAGTTAAATGTTCCAAAATTAAATATAATAATTGACTTAAAAAAGATAAACTAATTAATAAAGTAAAAATTATCATAAATAATTCAAAAAATTTTAAATTTTGAATAGTTAAAAATATAAAATTCAAAAACCCATTTTTAGTATTAGATAATTTATTATAAATTATTATACCAATATTTAATCAAACACAAAATTTAATTATTAAAATCAAAATTAATGTCATTTAAGTATTCTATCCTTATTCAACTGTTTTAGCCCTATTATCTAACTTATTTTTTTTTTTTAATAAGAATTATTTTCAATTCACATTTGACTTAAACATTAAAATTTTTTTATTTTTAAATAATTTTTTTTTAATCTTTAGTATAATAATATGAAATATTATTGTACTAATATATAAATTTAATAATTTATTTCTATATATTATTATAAAAAAATTAGAATAGAGGTGATTCGAACACCTAAGGGCTTA
>Ga0209624_10000331_pt1 | contig 41745 bp, 34 predicted proteins | sample JacPinW_OM2H0_O1_FD_188565 | JGI IMG/M metagenome (GOLD analysis project Ga0209624, IMG submission 188565) | Forest soil microbial communities from Algoma, Ontario, Canada - Jack Pine, Ontario site 1_JW_OM2H0_O1 (SPAdes) (version 2) | ecosystem: Environmental > Terrestrial > Soil > Boreal...
CTCAGAGCCGAAAGAGAAACTTACCCTTCCATGCCGAAGGGTTATTTTGATGTCGCCGCGGCGAAACTTCTGACTGATTTCCGAGATATCGCTTTGTCCGATCGAAGAGAAGAGCTCATGGAAAGTTTTCCGGAAGCTGTTCTGGGAGGCAATTTGAAAAGTACTTGGCGCTCCTCGGCCATGAGTATTTACCGGAACTGGCTGCAGTATGTTGTGTCGAACAAGGCCGAAGCCACCGCGTTTCCGTCGATAGCTGTTTTGCATGATTCGAGCCCGCGAAAGCGGTCTGCCCTTCGGTAAGGACTCGACGGCCTCAGAGGGTCATCGTGTTCTCAGCGTTTCACCCGAACGGTTGACCGCCGGCACCGCCGTTGGTTCCCAGTCGATCGTGCGCGTTACCCCATCCAAGGTTGACCTCGGTTCCTGCTATACCAATCTGAACGCGACTGCCGGCGAGCGATTGCGCTTGCGGGCAACCACAGCGTCGCGTCATTCTGTCTGGAGGCAAAGCAAATGAAGGACAAGATGCGTGATGTCTTGGAAAGAATGATGTTTTTCCGAGACGGAGACAAGACATTTTTTGATCCTCAGGAGTTTCTCTGGGTGGCTCCGGTTGAGGCGGAGTGGAAAGTGATTCGCCAAGAATTAGACTCGCTGCTGGTGCGCAAAGAGGAGATACCTAATTTCCAGGATATCTCGGAACCCCAGAAGACTCTGACTGAAGGGGAAGAGTGGAAGACGTTCTGGTTCTGTGCCTATGGCCTAAAGGCCGAGGAAAACTGCGCACGCTGCCCCGAAACTGTGCGAATCCTGCAAAAGATACCGGGGATGAAGTCGGCAATGTTTTCGATTCTGGCGCCGAAGAAACATATCCCGGAGCATCGCGGGATGTGGAAAGGCGTGCTGCGCTATCACCTCGGGTTAATTGTTCCCGGACCAAAAGGCAGCTCCAGGATTCGAGTAGGGAAGGACATAGGATTTTGGGAAGAGGGGAAAAGCCTGGTTTTTGACGACAGCCACCCGCACGAGGTCTGGAACGACAACGATTCCCAGCGCGTTGTGTTGTTTGTCGACGTGATGCGTCCAGTTTTCTTCCCGCTCTCGCTCCTTAACCGAGTGATGATCCGCGTCATCGCCCGGTTCCCCAGCGTTACAGAACTGATGAACGACGCGCGAAAGTACGGTCACGCAGGCCAGAAAGCGGCGGAAGACAGAAGCAAACGAGCCGCGTAAAAGCAGTGAACCGGGTAGCAACCCGCCGGACGTAGTACCGTAGTTTCTTAATGACCCTTCCTACTCGCATCAGCGACGCGATCAAGCCGTGGGCTGAGCGTTCGCCTGATCAGCCCGCTTTGGTAGAAGCGTCGGGGACCTGGACCTATCGGCAACTTATTCTTGTAGTCGCCGAGGTTCAGACCTGGCTCGTCGACTCGGGGGTGCGCCCGGGCGACCGAGTGATGATTGTTTGCGAGAATTGCCGGGCGTTCGTCGCGATTCTGTTGGCCTTGGCTGGTCTCGATGCATGGCCAGTGTTGGTGAATGCGCGCCTATCAGCGCGCGAAGTCGATGAGATTCGGGACCACTGTGGCGCCCGGCGCGTGATCTTCACTACGAGCGTATCGCCGCAAGCTCGAGAACACGCCAAGCGGCACGGGGCCGTCATCCAAGAGGCGGCGGGTCTGGGCCCGATAGCACTCGGTCCGCTGAACGATAAAGTCGCACCGGAACCAATCGACGCTGAAGCTGAACAGCGTGTCGCCGCGCTCATTTACACGTCTGGCACAACAGGGCTGCCTAAGGGCGTGATGCTGACGCATCGGAACTTGCTGTTCGTGGCGGCAGTGTCTGCCAAAATCCGATCCCTGAGTCCAGATGACAAGCTCTACGGCGTTCTGCCGATGTCGCACGCGGTCGGGCTCTCCGTCGTGCTATTGGGCTCGTTACTTAGCGGCGCGACATTGTATTTGGCTTCACGCTTCGACCCAGTAGCGGCGCTGGCTACGCTGGAGAAAGAACGGTTGACGGTCGTGTTGGGCGCTCCCGGAATGTTCTCCCTTCTGGCAGACTATGCCAAGTTGAAGGGATTGCAATCGCTCACTTTTCCCGCCCTTCGGATCATTTCATCTTCCGGCGCACCTCTCCAGCCCACAGTGAAGTCGCAGGTGGAGAGCCTGTTTGGCATGGTGCTCCACAATGGATATGGGGTCACGGAATGCTCCCCCAACATTTCCCAAGCCGTGCTGGGCGAGCAACGAACCGATACCTCTGTGGGCAGGGTTCTTCCGGGAGTCGAAGTTCAGCTGGTCGGATCCGATCAGAAGCCAGTGGCCGAGGGAGAGGTCGGCGAGTTGTGGGTGCGTGGTCCCAATGTGATGAAGGGTTACTATCACGCGCCAGAGGAGACGGCTGCGGCGATCAATCCCGAGGGATGGTTCAACACTCGTGACCTCGCCCGACTGGAAAACGGATATCTGTTTATCGTTGGCCGGACGAAGGAACTCATCGTTCGCTTTGGAGAGAATGTCTATCCGGCGGAAGTCGAAGCGGTGCTGAATGCACATCCCGCCGTCGTAAGATCGGCTGTGATCGGGCGGACAGTCGAGGGGACGGAAGGCGGTGAAGAAGTTCTCGCTTTCGTACAGCTATTACCTAATTCGCTAATGTCAGAGACCGAACTCGCACAGCACGCCGCCCAACATCTTGCTCCTTACAAGAGACCTTCCCAAATTCTATTTGTCTCGTCGATGCCGCTGACTCCGACGGGAAAAGTCGTCAAGGGCGAGCTCGCTAAGTGGGCGCAGTTCGCTCAAACACGCTAGCGGTGCCGAGCCGCCAGGCTCTACAACGGCACTTCAATCAGCGTAGGTCCATCTCCATCTCCTTCCAATCCCGCCCGTAGCGCCTTCCCAAATGCATCCAGCGAATTAACCCGGGTGCCGGGCACTCCCATTCCCTTCGCCAGTTGCACCCAGTCGAGATCGGGACGTCCGATCTCGAACATGTCCAAGGCCCGGGCTCCCGGATCGCCTACTTCCAGATAAGAAAACTCACGCTTGAGGACGGCGTAATCACGGTTGGCGAAAACCACTGTGGTGACGTTGAGGCCTTGGCGCGCCATGGTCCACAACGCTTGCAGCGTGTACATGCCGCTGCCGTCGGCACTCAGGCACAGAACTTTCCGACTAGGGCAGGCCACTGCCGCACCCACCGCCAGAGGCAGGGCGATTCCAATCGAGCCTCCCGTATTACACAGCCAGTCGTGCGGCGGGGCTCCCCGTGTTGCCGTCATCAGTCCGCGGCCCGATGTATTGGACTCGTCGACCACGATGGCGTTTTCGGGCAAAAGCGCTCCGACTACTGCGGCGATTCCCGGCAATGTGATTTCTCCCCTTGGCATCGGGGGACGTTCCGATTTTTCACCCGGCAGTTCTTCGCCGCGTGCCGACAATGCTTCCACGAGCGCATCAAGTGCGCCGAGATAATCTTCGCCAGGTTTCGCCAGCGTGTGGATCTGACACTGCGGCGAAGTGAATTCACCACTCTTCCCTGGATAAGCGAAATATGCGACCGGAGGCTGAGCGCCCAGCAGAATCAACTGGCGAAACTCTTTAAACTGTTCGATACCTTGTTCGAGAATGTACTGAACACGATCGACCTCTGGAATGCCCGCGCCGCGTTGCAGACGAGAGAAAGGGTAAGGAGCCAGCAGTTTGGCCCCCGTGGCCGCCGCGATACGTCCGGCTGTAACAAGTCCTTTGCCGTAGAGCGCATTTCCAGCCATTAGAATTGCGGTTCGCACGCCGGTGCGAAGCATGGCTGCTGCCTGCTCGACTGTTGCCGTCGAAGGTAAAGGAGGTTTCGGCAAAGTGGGCAGGGCGGCAACGGCTCCGCCTTCGCTCCAGGACACGTCGGCGGGCACGATCAACGTCGCAATCTGGCCCGGTGCGGTACGCGCAGCGATGATCGCGTCGGCCCCGTCGCGACCTACTTCAGAAGAAGAGGTAGATGTCCGCAGCCATCTGGAATAAGGCCGCGCGATGGCCTCGATGTCGGAAGCCAGCGGAGGCTCGTGGCGCAAATGATAAGTGGCGTGCTGGCCGATGAGGTTGACGATCGGCACTTGGGCCCGGCTCGCGTTATGCAGATTCGCGAGACCGTTGGCAAAACCGGGGCCGAGATGCAGCAGGGTGCACGCCGGCTTTTCAGCCATCCGCGCATAGCCGTCGGCCGCTCCGGTCACGACGCCTTCGAAGAGGCCCAGTACGCAGCGAATTTCCGGTGCGCGGTCCAGCGCGGCAACAATGTGAATTTCCGATGTGCCTGGGTTGGCAAAACAAGCGTCGACGGCTCCAGCAACCAGGGTGCGAACTAGACTTTCTGCCCCGTTCATCTCGTTAGACAACTCCGTTCTTTTCTACCTCACTTTAGCATTTGCAACCTTTGCGGGGGCTCTGTCGTTCTTTCTGAAGGCGCCCCTGGGTCGACCGGGAGTGACGCTGTGCGTTCCCTCGCAACCCTGAATCCTTTGCTGGTACGCACGAAGAAGCGGTGTGCGCTACCGAACGGAATAGGCGGAGTCAACCGTGGGCTGGGTGGTTGCGCGGCGTTCCTGAACGGCGTGAAGCTGGGCAGTCATTTTCTCAGCGAGAACTGACACGTTCGGATCGCTCAGCATCGTTTCCTGATGACCGGGTACGTCGCAAATCTCAAACTTGCCATTAAGAACGCCTTTCCACCCCAGAGTGGAATCGGTCATCAATCCAGACAATTGCCTGCTCGCACGAAAGAGAACGACGGGCCTGTTGTACGGGCGTGGTACATACCGTATGCGCGCTTTGTCATGTTCAATGGCTAGCATCTCCAGTGTGTATGCCATCGACCTGGGCTTTTGTGAGCTGTGGCCGTTGACCGTCCAACCATCAAGTTGGATCTCAGTTCGGGCGCGTGCGATGTCCCAGGTGCGCCGGCACCGCTCGATGATGTGATTCGCTCCGCGATGACGAAGATATTCGAATTCGAGATCGATGCGCTTGGTAGCGCGATACCAGCAGCGCTGAGCCATTGTGAGATCAGGTCTGAAGTAAGCATAAACCGGGTTAATCGACTGTATCAGGAGCACCAGAGCCACTTCCTCGCCCACTGCCAAGAGCTGTTGGGCGGCCTCCAGCGCTAGCATCCCTCCAAGGCAATAACCACCGAGGAAATACGGTCCCTCCGGCTGCAAGCTTCGCAACTCGGCCAGGTGAGCCGCGGCCATGGTCTCGAACGATTGATCCTTAATAATGTTTCCGTCGAGGCCGCGAGCCTGCAGAGCGTAGACAGGCTGATCGGCCTCCAGGCACTTTGCCAGCGGATAGTATTCCAGCACATTCCCGCCATGGCTATGCATGAGAAAGAGTGGCGGTTTCGATCCGCCTGCTCTTATGGGTGTAAGAGAAGACCAGGAGGGTTTCCAATCTTCCTTTCGCAGCACGTCCGCCAAAGCGCTTACGGTGGGTGCCTGCAGAAAAGTGGCGAGGGGTAGCCGTCGCTTGACGAGCCTCTCGATCTCGGCCACGATACGAACCGCCAATAGCGAATGACCGCCTAACTCAAAGAAATTATCGTGAATGCCGATCTTTCGGACGCCTAGGATTTCGGACCATATCTGGGTCAACATCTGTTCGATCGGGTCGCGGGGTGCAACGAATGTTCCTGAAATTTCGACGCGTCCCTGATCCGGAGCAGGGAGTAACTTGCGATCGATCTTCCCATTAGGACTCAACGGCAGTTTTTCCATGACAACGAAGATCGAGGGAATCATGTAAGTCGGCAGATGCTCTGACAGGTACGCGCGAAGATCGCTCATGGCAGGCGCGAGCTCTGTTTGCTGCCGCTCAACGTACGCGACCAGGACCTTGTCGCCAGGTGTCTCCTCTCGTGCAACCACTACACACTGCCGCACTGCCTTATGACGATCAAGGACGGCTTCGATCTCGCCCAGTTCGATCCGAAGACCTCGAACCTTGACCTGGAAATCGCTTCGTCCCAGGTACTCGACGTTGCCATCCGCCAGCCAGCGGCACAAATCGCCTGTTTTATAGATCCGCGCCGCCGGGTCGGCACTGAACGGGTCGGGAAGAAATTTCTCAGCAGTCAGGTCAGGACGATTGTGATACCCACGTCCGACTTGCACACCGCCGATATACAAGTCGCCAGAGATGCCAACCGGCACCGGCTGCAAGTATTTGTCGAGAATGTAGATCTGCGTGTTCGCTACCGGCCGGCCGATTGGAACTATGTTTCGCTCGTCGTCGCGCAGGCAGGTCCAATGAGTTACGTCTACAGCGGCTTCGGTCGGGCCGTAAAGATTGTGTAGCTGTGCGGGTAACAGCTTGAACAACTGCTCTTGCAAGTTGAACGATAAAGCTTCTCCGCTGCAGATAACGTGTCGCAATGAAACACACTGCTGTGCCCGAGGTTCCGCGAGAAAGATCGCCAGCATTGACGGTACAAAGTGGGTGACCGTTATTCGCTGCTCTGTTATTAGGCTGATCAGGTAGGCTGGGTCCTGGTGTCCGCCCGGCTTGGCCAATACCAAGCGTGCTCCAGTCAAAAGCGGCCAGAAGAACTCCCAAACCGAGACGTCGAAACTGGCTGGCGTTTTCTGCAGGATTCGATCTGCTTCCGTCAGCTGGTACTGGTCCTGCATCCACAAAAGCCGGTTGCAAATGCCTCGATGTGTGTTCATCGCGCCTTTGGGTTTTCCAGTCGACCCTGAGGTGTAAATCATGTAGGCAAGATTGCCCGGAGTCGTGATCTTCTTGGGATTGGCTTGATCTTCTCCGGCGATCTGTTCCCAGCTGTCGTCCAGGCAAAGTGTCTTCGCGTCGCAACCGGGCAATCGGCCAATAATTCGAGACTGTGTCAACAACACAGATAACCCAGCATCCTCGAGCATGTAACTGATGCGTTCCTGAGGATAGTCGGAATCGATCGGAACATAAGCGCCTCCCGCCTTCAGAACCCCGAATAGGGCTACAATCAGTTCTAAGGACCGTTCCATACAGACACCCACCAACGCGTCCGGCCCAACGCCCAGCGTTCGCAAGTAATGAGCCAGCTGATTGGAGCGTTGATTCAGTTCACGATAGGTGAACTGCTGGCCGTCATACTCGACGGCGATCGCTTCTGGCGTCCGGTCCACCTGCGCTTCGAACAATTCGTGTAGCAAGAGCTGCTGCGGGTAAGCGACCTGTGTGTCGTTCCAGCCGATCAGAAGCTGCTGGCGCTCTTTTGGGGTCAACAGAGGTAATTCCGAGAGGCGCCGGTCGGGATCGCCAACAACACCTTCGAGCAGAACCTCGAGATGTCCGAGCAGCCGCTCGATCGCATCGGCGCGAAATAAATCCGTGTTGTATTCGCAAATGAAGCTCAGTCCTCCGGATTCCTCGATCGCGAACAAGGTCAAATCAAACTTGGACGCCCCGTTGGGCGGCAGCATCCGCCGGTGTTGCAGTCCGCGCAGATGCAAGGGTTGAACCGGGGTGTCGAGCATCGACAGCATCATCTGGAACATCGGACTATGACTGGCATTGCGCTCGGGATTTAACACTTCCACCAGTTTGTCGAACGGCAGATCCTGGTGCGCATAAGCGCCCAGCGTCGTCTCCTGCACTCGCCGCAATAATTGCCGGAAGGTCGGATCATCGGACAGGTCGGTTCGCATGACGAGCGTGTTCACGAAAAACCCAATGAGCCCCTCGATCTCGGCACTATTCCTGCCTGCAATAGGAGCCCCGACCACGATGTCGTCTTGTCCGGTGTAACGCTGGAGCAGAACCTTGAAGGCCGCCAGCAATGTTGTGAATAAAGTAATGCCCTCGTGCTGGCTCAGGGTCTTCAGTGACTCGGTCAGCTTCGCAGAAAGCATCGAAAAAGAAAACGAGCCGTTGTAGGTCTGGATGGGAGGACGGGGGCGGTCGGTGGGAAGTCCCAGCGGCACTGTGCCACTCAGCTTCTTTTGCCAATAGTCCAACTGCTCCTGCAGAATCTCCCCCTGCAGCTGCTGTCTTTGCCAGGCGGCGAAGTCAACATACTGAAGCGGCAACTCGGGCAGCGGCGAGGCTTCTTCGCCTAGGAGAAAGGAGTCATACAGCGCAGCCAACTCTTTCTCGAACACTCCAACCGACCACCAGTCGAACGCAATGTGATGGAAGTTCAGCAACAGAACATGCTCGTCCGGTGCCAACCTGAGCAGGTGAGCTCGCATCAGTGGTGCTTGCCCCAGGTCGTAGGATTGCCGTGCATCGATCGACACCAGCCTGGCCACTTCCTGCTCTTGGCCAGCCTTCGGAAGACTCTGCAGGTCCACCACTGGAATTCGGAATGACTGTGGCGGGTTGATTTTTTGGACAGGGCGCCCGTCGACTTTCAGATAAGATGTTCGCAAAGCTTCGTGACGCCGCACGATCTCGCTTACACTTCGCTCGAAGGCCACCAAGTCAAAATGGCCTTTGAACTCATGCTGTATGGGGATGTTGTATGCGGAACTGGCGGGCTCCAACTGATCGAATAACCACAGCCGCATCTGCGCGGAGGAAAGCGGCAACTCGCCGTCCCGAGGGATGCGTTTCAGGCTCGGCGCCTGTGGGACGCCTTCTTCCCTAAGCATGCTGGCCAGCAAAGCAAGCTTCTGCTCGGAGAAACCACGGCCCTTGAACGAATCCTTATTCATGACCTTCTGAAACCAATTCTCACTTCGAAGGTAAACTGCGGGCCACTTCTTCTTCGGTCATGCCGTCGATCCGCTTCAAAAGGGCAGCGGTTTTTTCGGTCAGACCGGGGCGGGCCTCATGTTCAATCATGTAGCGTGCAAGCTTCTCAATGGTGGGGGTCTCGAACAGGAGGATCGCGGGCAAGTCCATCTGAAACATCTGACGCAGCCGGGAAACTATCTGTGTGGCGACTACGGAAGCACCGCCCAGTTCAAAGAAATCGTCCTCGATCGCAACCTTCTCGATCCCAAGACTGCTCGCCCAGAGCGTCGATAGTACCTCTTGCAAAGCAGTTTGGGGCGCGTCCGGAACGCTGGGTGACACATGGGGGCCGTGAAGGGCCGATACTTTTGATAAATCAACGCTGAGTTCTGTTCCAGCGCTCCGCTCTTTGTAATCCTGACTCATCCGATCGGTCCTCCGACTTCAATTGCGGTTTGATGCTTCGCTCGCGCCAGTCCTGCGATGATTTTAGTACTAAGACCGCAAGCCACGGGCCACTTAGATTCTGCATAAATATATGCAAATACGCCAGTTACTATCGTTTATAGCATTTACATTTGCGCGTTTCTGGCACTCCTGGGAAACGCCTTTCCACTGTACTGTCGTGCCCCCTCAGAGAGCACCGGAATCCTCCGCCTAGCTCGGAGGATTGGGCCCCGCCAGGAAGCCACCGTCGAGAACCAGGGACTGGCCGGTCATGAAAGATGCGCGACCCGAACACATCCATACTACGGCTTCGGCGACTTCCTCCGGTCTTCCAAATCGGCCGAGGGGATGGAAACCAAGAACGTACTTGTGGACCTCTGGAGCGCCAAAAAGCCGCTCGGCCATAGATGTTTCGACAGCTCCTGGACACACTGCATTGATCCGAATTCCATTGCGAGCCGTTTCGAGGGCCGCGGCCTTCGTCAGCCCCAACACTCCATGTTTACTCGCACTATACGCTGCCGCTCCCGCAGAACCGACGAAGCCGGCGATCGACGCCATATTTACAATCGCTCCGCCACCGCCCTGCTTGAGCATCTGCCGAATTTCGTACTTCAGGCAGAGCCATACTCCCTTCAGATTAATGTCGATGGTCCGATCAAAGTCTTTTTCGGATTGAGTAACGATCGGCACCCAAACACCCTCTATCCCGGCATTGTTCAACGCGATGTCCAAGCGGCCAAATCTCTCCACCACCTGCCGAATAAGCGAGTCAACTTCAGCAGCTTTCGACACATCGCTTTTCACAAACAAGCCATCGCCGCCGGCGGCCCGGACCAGCTTGACGGTCTCCTGCCCTTCCGGTTCGCGCCGGCCCGCGACTACCACTTTGGCTCCGGCCTTCGCGAAAAGAACGGCGGTATCCCGGCCAATGCCGGACGTCCCGCCCGTCACGAGTCCAACTTTACCTTCCAATTCTCCAGTCATCGCTTTCCTTCCGGAATCAAACCTCCGCCTTCCGTGATCAGGGCTGGGGAGACTCAAGTGTATCTCTCTAGTTCTTCTCCGCGCCAATCAGGAATTTGAGGCAGAAGTCCGGTATTATTTGTCTCTGAAACAGAATCACGATAAGGACATTGTAGCGATGGCTGAGGTTACCGGCTTGTCACAGGGTGGGTTCGGGAACGTAAGCGACAAACTTGTGGGCACGTGGAAACTGGTGTCCGCCTCCACCACAACATCGACTGGAGAGCGAAGCGAGACTCCCTATGGTCTTAATCCAGTGGGTTTTCTCACCTATACCGGTGAGGGCAGAATCGCTGCCATGATCAGTCACAGCGGGCGAAAGGCGCTCTTTTCTGGCGGCGGATCTCTCGAAGAACAATCGGAAGCATTTAAGACATTTTTTGCCTATGCTGGACGGTACTCGGTCAGCGGCGACAAGGTAACGCACCACGTCGAAATCTCATCGATTCAGAACTACGTAGGCAGGGACCTGGTCCGCAACGTCAAATTCCAGGACGACCGAATCACGTTGGTTACACCACCGACGCCAGTGAACGGAAAAACGCAAATCTTCGAATTGATCTGGGAGCGCCTACGAGTCGGCTCCTGATGCGCCTTTGCGCTTCAACGCGCTGTCCCCTCAGTGTTAAACTCGGCATCAGTAACTTGGTTGCTGCCTTATTGAAACTCTGATCTTGCGAACAGGTGCAGGTTGTCCAAGGTTATCGTTCCGCCTAAAAAAGTTCTTTTCACCGACGAAATTCTGCAGGATCCCTATCCCGCCTACGCTCGCTTGCACGAAGAAGGCCCGTTGCATTACCTGGATGTGGACGGCAAATGGGCGTTGTGGTCGATTGTGAGTCACGCCGAGTGCTCGTCGGCTGCTAAAGACCCCCGCCTTTCTGCAAAACGCTCGCAGCAGATGATCTTGTCTCTTCCGCTCAGCAGCCAGGCGGAGTTCAGCGAGCTGGCTCGCATGCTGGGCTTGTGGCTGATTTTCATGGACCCGCCGGAGCACACCCGGCTGCGCAAACTTCTGAATAAAGGATTCTCGCCCGCGGCAATCGAAGGCTTGCGTCCGCAAGTCGAAGCCATCGTTGATCAAATGCTAAGGCCGCTAAAGCATGGCACCGAAGTCGAACTCATGCATCAGTTCGCAAACCCCATGCCAGTGCGCATCATTTTGGAAATGCTCGGAATACCGCAGGAACTGCGTGACACATTCGTTAATTGGTCGCGGGCCATCGCGGTGTTTCGAGGCAGTCCGGATCGCTCCGTGGAACACGCGCGTGATGCGCAAGATGCCCTGATTGCCTTAACCGATTTTTTCCGAAAGGCCGTGGCGGAGCGGAGACGCAATAAAGGGAACGACCTGATTAGCCTGCTAATCGACATCGAGGAAGAGGGCGAAGTGCTGACCGAAGAAGAGCTATACGCGCAGTGCATCGCGCTGCTTTTCGCAGGGCACGAGACCACTCGAAACTTGATCGGCAACGGAATGTTTACGCTCCTGCGGCACCCGCAAGAGACGGCGGAGTTGCGAGAGAACCCAGAGATGATTCGCACGGCTGTGGAGGAGATTCTGCGTTATGAGAGCCCCGTGCAATTCACCGCTCGGGTGCTCAAGGAAGACGTCGAGATTTGCGGCCAGCGCATTCCGAAGAAGTGGTCGGTCCTATGCATGCTCGGTGCGGCAAACCGGGATCCAAAGCGTTTTAAGGAACCGAATCAGTTAGACCTGAAGAGGCTGAACAACCAGCATCTGGCGTTCAGCGCGGGTCCACATGCTTGCATTGGAGGCCAACTCGCGCGATTAGAAGGACAGGTCGCGCTCCTGAATCTGGTGCAGCGCTTTCCGGAGATGAAGCTCACCGGTCAGCGACCGGAGTGGGCTCCTACATTTGGATTCAGGGGCCTGAAAAGTCTTCCGGTGACCATTTGAACCCATAGCTCGAGCCGCTGAGTAAAACAGCTAAGGGGATGCATCGCTAAACGCTTCCCTCAGGTACCGGGAAAGTACGGAAGCGAGGTTTTCGAAGTGAGTCGCAATTATTCCCAGATGATCGCCCGGCACGGTCTCGACCTCTACGATTTGAGCTAAGGGTTCCCAGACCGCGGCTGCGTCATCAGGGAATGCCGAGCTGATCTCAGCCCGCACGAATTTTATTCTGCCGGGATAAAATCGCGGCCGGTAACGGGTCAGCGCCAGATACGCGCTATCCCGCACGCGCTGCATCGCCGGTGTCAGCAATACCCCCGCTGGCGGTTGATACGGTGCGCTTCCGGTGAGACTCCCGAGCGAGAGCAATCCTCGCCTTCCCTGGCGCGCGATCAGGCGTACACGCTGCCCCAGCGACAGGTAACGGAATTGCGGGTACGCGTCCAGCATGGCCAGTAGACCGACCTTTTCCCCGCTCGCCGAGAGGCGTTGCGCCATCTCCAGCACAACCAGGCCGCCGAGCGAGTAGCCAACGAGGATGTAGGGACCGCGGGGCTGTAACTTCCGGATCGCATCGACATAAAATTCGGCCATGTCTTCGATGCGCGCGAGCGGTTCGTCCTGACCGTCAATGCCTCTCGCTTGCAGCCCGTAGATAGGATGGTCGGTTGCGATGTGCTTTATGGGTTGAAAGAAATCCATAACGCTGCCGCCCAGACCATGGGCAATGAAAACCGGTGGATTCTCAACGCCCGGCTTCAACAGCACCAGCGTGGGGAACCGCGGCGTGGTGGGCTGCTCCAGCAGGGCGGCCAGAGCGGCAATCGTTGGCGCCTGGTAGATCGTGACCGGGGGCAGTTCTCGATCACAGGCCTGCGCAATTTCGTTGAATAGTTGAAGCGCTAGCGAAGAATCGCCCCCGAGATCAAAAAAGTTATCGTTGACGCTAATCGACGGCAGTTGCAGCACGCGCAGCCAAATCGGAGTGAGCACTTCGACCATCGAAGATGTGGCGTCGGGCTTCACACGGATCAGGAGTGCGCGAACGCCCAATAAAGTTCTCGAGCCTTGGTGTAGATCGGGCCGAAAGGAAGAACACGGTCGCCGATGCGAGTCACTGGAACCACCTTGGAATAGTTTCCAGTCGCGAAAATCTCATCTGCTTTTTCAAAGTCCTGATAAGCGAGAGTTTTCTCGACCACGTTCACGCCATTCTTGCGCAACAACCCAATTACTCGCTGACGGGTAATGCCAGCCAGGAAGGTTCCGTTAGGAATCGGCGTGAACACGACACCATCCTTCGCCATGAAGATATTCGAGGTAGCAAGTTCGGCGACGTTGCCGAGCATATCGCACACAATCGCATTGTCGAAGCCACGCGCGTGCGCTTCAAAAAGCGAGCGCGAATTATTGGGGTAGAGACAGCCGGCCTTGGCATCGACCGGCATCGACTCAAGCGTTGGCCGGCGATAGGGCGACAACGTAATCGAGAACCCCTTGGGAGTGCGCATGGGCGCTTCGTAAATCGAAAGACACCATTGCGTGGATTCGGGTTCGTGCGCCTGGACCCACGGGCCTTCCTTTTCCGCCCAGTACATGGGGCGAATGTAGAGCGCGGCATCCTTATCGAAGCGTCGGATTCCCTCGCGCGCCAGCCGGACCCATTCTTCCGCCGAGACCGTCGGATTCAGGAAGAGTTTCCTGGCGGAATCGTTGACTCGCGCGCAGTGGAGGTCAAGATCGGGCGTAACGCCCTCAAAGGATCGAGCGCCGTCGAACACTACGGAACAAAGCCAGGCGGCATGGGTGCGCGGGCCCATGATCCCGATGTTGCCCTCGTGCCAATTTCCCTCGAAATAGGTCCAGGTCTTGGACCAATCAGTTCCGATCATTTTGAACGACTTTCGTAACCAAAAATTGCTTTCAACTCGAGGAATTCCTCGAGGCCGGCTTCGCCCCATTCTCTGCCGTTGCCCGACTGTTTGTAGCCGCCAAAACAACCACCGAAATCGATTCTCGCACCGTTGATGTGAACATTGCCCGATCGAATGCGCTTCGCGACTCGGCCCGCCCGCTCCCTGTCTGCCGATGTTACAAAACCCGACAACCCATAGGGAGTATCGTTCGCTATTCGGATCGCGTCGTCTTCGTTCTCATAGGGGATGATGCAAAGAACGGGCCCGAAGATCTCTTCGCGAGCGATGGTCATGTCGTTGCTGACGTCCGCAAAGACGGTTGGCTTTACAAAGTAGCCTTGGCTGATCCCTTCGGGACGGCCGGGACCACCTGCGATCAACTTCGCACCCTCTTCAATACCCAGGGTGATCAGGCGCTGCACCTTTTCGAACTGGGCCTTGCTTGCCAGCGGACCAAGGCCAGTGTCTTCCGCAAGCGGATCGCCGACTTTGGTGTCCTCGGCGGCCTGCCGCGCGGCCACCCCTGCAGCGGCCATCTTGGGGCGCGGAACCAGCATCCGGGTAGGTGCGTTACAGGATTGCCCGGTGTTGCGGAAGCACTCCTGGGCGCCTTGCTTCACTGCTTTGTCAAAGTCCGCGTCCTCGAGAATGATGTTGGCCGACTTGCCACCGAGTTCCTGCGTGACTCGCTTCACCGAGGGAGCAGCCGCCACAGCTACAGCCACACCGGCTCGCGTGGACCCGGTGAAGGAGACCATAGCTACGTCGGGATGTGCGGCAGTCGCGGCGCCGACGGTGGGCCCATCGCCATTTACCAGGTTGAAAACGCCCGGTGGAACGGCAGCTTCGTGCAGAATCTGCGCAAATAAATACGCGGAGAGCGGAGCAATTTCGCTAGGCTTGAGAACCATCGTGCAGCCCGCCGCGAGAGCGGGCGCTACTTTACAGACGACCTGGTTCATTGGCCAGTTCCATGGAGTGATGAGTCCGCACACTCCTATGGGCTCTTTCCGCATGAGCGTCGAACCTTTAAGCTCTTCGAAATTGAAGTGCTCCAGCACTTTCACGATTTCCATCAAATGTCCGAGTCCGGCGGGAGCCTGCGCTTTTCGAGATAGCGAAATAGGAGCGCCCATTTCCCGCGAGATAGTCTCAGCCATCTCCTCCATCCTTGATTGATAAACCTCGACGATCCGGCGCAGAAGCGTCAGGCGCTCATCCGGACTGGATTGCGAATAGTTTTCGAAGGCACGCCTGGCCGCAGCCACGGCCAGCTCAACGTCTGCGGCAGTACCCAGCGAGATCGTCGCGATTGGTTCTTCGGTGGCGGGGTTGATCACTGAAAAGTCGTGGGCTTCAGTGGGATCGACCCACTTCCCATCAATATAGAATTGGCGGCAGTTCTTCATAGGCTCCTGTGTAGTTTAGGGACGGGCATCCTTAATGATTGGACGCTGATGCCACCTGGCTCGCCGTCCGCTGATTTTCCGTCAGGGCGAGAACGGCAAAAGCGGTGGCCGCGTCGCTCATAAAGCGTCCCGTGTCAGAGGACTTGTGTCGTCGCTTGTTCACCGACGACGCAGGCCAGAAACCCTCCGCCGCATTCTGGTTGCTCATCAGCCAGGAGAGTCCACGTTTAAGCTGTGCGTTGTCGCGGGGTATCCCCGCTTCTTGCAGCGCAAGGGTCATAAGGCTGGTGGCGACACCGTCACTCTTGCCTTCCATGGGGGTCCCGTCTTCCCTGAGCCACATGTTTTCGAGCGACCGAAGGCTCCAGCCATTCCACCTCCAGGTGATTGAAGCCAGCCTCCAGCCGCCATCTGCCTGTTGCCTTTTGAGGATTTCGCTAATGATAGCGTCCCGTTGTTCCGGCGCCAGAAGCCCTGGCAATTTGGTGGAAGCCCAGAGAAAAAAAACACGATTGAGGGTCGATTGCGCCGCGCTCTCCCGGTTCAGATAATCCCGCAAATGCGCGAGATTGTCCTGGATTCCAGGCGTCGACGCGTAATTTCCAGGTGCAATTCCCACCGCTCTCGCGGCCAGGGCAGCGCCGTAGTAGGCCGAGTCATTCGCTTCCCAAGGTTCCTGATCGAATTGGAGCCAAGGCCACGAGCCCCGGTTTTCTCCCGCGGTTTGCTGTAGCGCCCACATATTGTCGAAAGCTGCGCGGGTATCGTCACTGAGTTGTCCGCTCTGGGCGTCGTAACTGGCAAGGATCAACGCGTTGAGAACCGACTCGGTCCCGCGGGACTCGGCGGTTTTGTGGTCGTATCCCTGGTCGCTGTAGTAGGGCCCGATCTCTTTCCAAAGACGCACGCGCTTCGTGACATTCTCGATCAGTTTGCGTTCATTGATTGACGGACCTTGTTCCGCGAGGGCAGCGCGGAGGACGGGCCGCGAGAGAGCGTAGGGCAGGGCCGTGTGGCACGAGACGCAGAAAGTGCCGTGATCGCGGGCCGACCCTGTCCACTCCATCCACCAGCCTTCTCGGTAGTCAAGATACGCTGCAGCTGTTTTCGGATCCCAGGATTCGGAGACCTTGGCAACGGGGTGCGAGCAAGCCACGAGCGCCGCGGCCGCCAGGCAAGTCAATAAAGCGCCTATTCCTCGCACGCCCGCTTTCATTGGGATCGCTCCGCCATACCGTTCCAACTACGATCTGACAACCGAATGAAGAAAATGGAGGGGGATGGGAGACGGTCGGATAACTTACCGACTCTCGAGAACTGCCGTAATTATACAAGAACTCAGCTTCTCCGAATTACGACTGCAATTGCAGCTTGAACTTAAGAGTTACAAACGGATGCTATGCGGGGGCGGTTGACCCGATTCGCAAACACTGGTGAACAAAGGAGATCGTCCGCTGAAGCGCCTGCCTCATCACCAGCACAAACCAGGCTGATCTTCCGATCGACGGCTGGCCGGCAGCCTTCCACATGGACGCCAGCATTTGCAGACGTTCGCGGTGAGTCACCCGAATTCTCACGCCTTTTGAGGCGATCATGTCGTACGTTCTTCCTTCCAGATATGCGGACCGAATATCCTTTCGGAGACAGCCCATCAAAGAGAGTGGAATGGCATGTTCGACGACTGCTTCGGGAACAAACCAGGGAAGCTCTCCTCGCTGCATCAGGTTGGCCAACAAGAGAGTGTCCTCAGCCCTCAGCGCGGCAGGATCAAACACTCCGGCCTCGATGTCCACCAGCGTACGTCGAATTGCGAATCCTGCCGTGTTCAAGTATCGAATGCGCCCGTCTCTCTGCAGCATGTGGCTTTGAAACGTGATGAGCCTGAGTTCTTCCGCTCTTCCCACCACGTTTGAGCAATTCCCTACAAGCCGAAGTTGAAAGCAATCATGCTGGGGCGAGTTGACGATGGTCGAACTCAAGACCTCCAGACAGTTCGTCCGGAGCCTGCTGTCAGCGTCGACGAATAGCAATACCGTGCCCTTGGAAGTCCGAATTCCGCGATTTCTGGCAGATGGAATCCCCTCGTGAGCCTGCCGGATTATTGTCGAAGGGTAACCACGCGAGGTGCCAACAAATTCTGGGGCAGTTTCCGTGCTGCCGTCGTCCACAATAATCACTTCGAAGCCAGGTCCGTTGGTTTGCCGGGCCAAGGATTGCAGACATCCATCAAGCATTGTCCAGTCGTTATAAACGGCGACAATGATACTGAACATGGGTGCCTGAGTCGTGGACGCCTGATTCGAAGACTGGTCTTGCTGGACCATGCGAGCTCTTTTATTCTCCACGAGAAACTTTACGGAATGTAGAATTGCACACTCAGTGATGAAATCAAAACTCGCAGGTAACATATAGCTCGGTTACACGCGAGTTTGCTGACCGAGAATCTATGCGATGATCAGCCGGCTTGGCGTCAGGCCAAACACCCGGGTCCTTGCCTACGTTGCGGTGCTCGCCGTCGGCGGCGCGCTGCAGGTCGGCTGCACAAGCTGCTTAGTTACTCCCAAACCGACGCCGACCGAGCGACTGGAGGAAGCGCTTCGGCAGGAGACGCTTCGGAAAGCCGGGACACTCACGAGCCCCCCTCCGGCGCCACCGCTGGTTTGCCCCAGCTTGGGCTCTTCCGGGGCACCAGTGACGCCCCCGCAGAAAGACGGGCATAGGGTGATTCTTTCGTGGAGAGCCAGCGCCCCTGCCGACTCCAAGCACGCTGCAGCCGTCGGTTATTGCATCTATCGGGGCGTAAATAAGAAGGACCCAGCGCCCGTACTGCTCAACACCGCCCCCCTTCCCGGCACCAGTTGCGCGGACGATTTGGTGGTGAACGACAAGAAGTACTATTACGTGGTGAGGGCGATCAGTGCCAAAGGGGTTACCAGCATCGTCTCCAACGAAGCGCCCGCCGCAATTCCTAAGCAGAGCAATCCTTCTGCCCCGGCCACGTTCGCGCCGCTTTGCCGGGAGCCAGTCGGCCTGAAGTAGTCGCTCGCGGCCTCGTGCAGGGGGCTAAACCGAGCTTCGGTGGAGATTGCAAATATTTGCAGCATTGACCCGGATCAGACTCGAAGGTGTGGGCCGCGGCTTCGGAAGCCTCCCAACTAATTGGACTAGGAATTGACAACTGGGTGTACAATTCCGCCTGCCGTCAATTGCACCTATTTCGGGGCATATTTGACCGTTTCGAAATACCGTCAAGAGACCAGGAGGGTAGCGCCATGGATCGATCTGCCAGGCTCCACTTAGTGGGAAGGATTACGTATTACGTAGGATGGGTTTCGCTGTTCTGCGGGGGGCTGGTGCAACTGAATATCGCCAAAGCCCTATTTATGTCGGTAGGCCTCACGAAGCGAAATCTGTTCGAAGTTAGTGTCGCCTGCTTCGTCATCTGCATGGCGTCGGAGGTTCGCGCGCTCACCACGAGCGAGAAGGAACTCCCCAGCGTAGTAAAGAGGCAAGCGGCCGCATAGGGAGTTCAATTCAGCGGAAGTACGTTGTCGGCGGTGTGTACAGCTTTCAGGCGGATCGTTCCAACGGTCCGGGATCCTGACTTGCACCTCCGAAGTCGCCTGCGCAACTTATTGCAAACACATCTCCTTCGCTAAGCGGTCGTTTCGCCGATCCCCCGGCTCAGAACCGCCGCCGATGGCGCAAGGGCGCCTGTGCGACCCAATCGCCTGCCCCGGATGTCCTACTGGCACCTAGCCGCACCCGCCCAAGAATTGCCAAGCTTACGGCTCTATGCGGTTCAACTGGCCGAAAACTTGGCTTGTGTCTGCGACAGCCGTTCCGGTGATCGCGCTGGCTATCCTGGTGCCGTTGCCGGTGCGAGCAGCCACGCCAGAACTAAGTTTCTCGCCAACCCTCTTGCGTTTCGGCTATGTCGTCGTCGGCCGGACACAAACTCTCCTCGTCGTGGCCACCAACCGTGGGCAATCGAAGGTAACGATTTCGAGTGTCACTACGAACCACACCGAAGTTAAAGCCTCGCACGCGACGCTGCCGCGGGTTCTGGCCGCGGGAGAAAGTCTTGCGGTAACCGTAACGTTCACCCCCACTGCGAAAGGTCGGATGGGCGGGGCGCTCACTTTGGTCAGCAACGCCACCGACCGGATCCTCACCGTGCCATTCGAAGGTACTGGTGTGGCCCGCGAGGGGGTGACCGTGAGTCCGCGGAGCGTCGTGTTCGGTGATGTGGTGATAGGAGCGAGTTCAAAGTTGCCGGTCGTGTTGACCAACACCAACCCGTCGAGGGTGACCCTTTCCAGCTTGCAAACACAAGGTGAGGGATTTTCGGTGAGCGGGGCGACATTTCCTTTGACCCTGGCAGCGGGGCAAAAATTGAAGTTGGACATCACTTTCAAACCACAAGCGGTGGGTCCGACGGGCGGAGGTTCTTTTGTAGCCGGTCCGCAGCTGGAGATACCATTTACAGGTTTCGGTGTGAGCAAGCCGCATCTGGGAATTATCCCCGCCACGCTTAACTTTGGCAGTGTGGCCGTGGGGACCAAGGAGACGCGGACGTTGGAGCTGAGCGCCGGCGGCGGAAGCGTAACTATTTCCTCGATCTCCAGCAGCAATTTGCAGTTTTCCGTGCTCGACGTGCCATTGCCGTTAACGGTCTCCGCGGGGAAAGAGGTGTCCCTCAATGTTGCTTTCACGCCGAAGGACAGCGGGGAACCGTCTGCTACGCTTTCATTTGTCAGCAATGCCGCAGATTCCCCAGCGCGCTCAGCTTTGACTGGTACGGGCACACTTCCCTTTGTGAGTCTCTCCTGGATCGCGAGCACATCAGCCGAGGTTGCGGGATACAACATTTACCGGAAAACGTCCTCGACTGGTTCTTATGCCAGAATTAATTCGAAACTGAATGACGACACCAGCTTCACGGATGCCACCGTGATCCATGGAACGACCTACTACTATGCCACTACCGCGGTGAACTCGAAGGGGAAGGAGAGTGGTTACTCAAACCGCGTGGAAGTAGTAGTGCCATAGCGCTGGCGGAAAGCCGGGTTTCTTGCAGAGTCCGCCGAAGCTGCACCGCCGAGCGGGTTAGAATTATCTCGTGCCGACTACCCCGACCCGAGAATCGGCTTTGAAATTGTTGCCGCTGGCAGCCTTCTTCATTCTGGGCGCGATCTCCGTGGTGATCTGGTGGGTCCCACTTACGTCCTCCTTCGCTCTCGCCCTGCGCGACGATCAATACACGCACATACTGCTCATCCTCCCCATGAGCGCAGCCTTGATTTTTCTTGATTGGAAAGCGCCCGGCGCGTCCTCGGGATTGGCTATGAGCTTGGGTTCAGCGAGCCTGGGTTCAGTGAGCTTGGGTTCAGTCTTGCTGGTCGTAGCCGCTTCAGTGACTTTCTATGTGAGATGGAGGGTGGTGGCGCTCCCCTTCGATGAGCGACTCTCGTTGAACATGTTGGCGCTGGTGGTGTGGTGGATCGCAGCTTTCATTCTTTGTTTCGGCACCAGTGCGTTCCAGCGCGAGCTCTTTCCTCTTTGTTTCTTGTTCGGAATGGTGCCACTTCCCGGCTTCGTGCTGAACCGGATCGTAATCCTGCTGCAGCAAGGCTCTGCAGCGGCTGCACATTTTCTGTTCGTGGTGGCGCGCGTTCCGGTGGAGCAGGAGGGCCTTCTGGTGCACATCCCAGGGCTGACGGTAGAGGTTGCCCGGGAGTGCAGCAGCATCCGCTCGAGTTCGATGTTGCTGGTCACAACCATGGTGCTGGCGCAGCTTCTCCTGCGCTCACCGTGGCAAAAAGCCTTAGTCATCGCAGTGGCAATCCCTCTGTCGGTGGCCAAGAATGGTCTTCGCATTTTTGTCATCGCAATGCTCGCGACCCGCGTCGATCCGAGTTTCCTCACCGGAAGACTTCACCGTGAGGGTGGAATCATCTTTTTTCTCATTGCGTTGGGAGCTGTATTCCTGCTTCTTTGGATGTTCCGGCGTGGCGAGGCGAAAAAACCCGGAATCGGTTCGACAGGAATCAGTGCGAGTGGAGTTCTGTGAAAGCGAGCTTCTATCGATGAACCAGGTCGAACGCCACGGCTCCGGCCGAGGAGCCGATGTTCAGCATGGAGACTGCTCGCTCTAGTTTGTGATGGCCAGTCTTGTGGAAGACGTAGCTAAGCCCAACCACGCCAACGGTTTCCCCCGCGAAGTTGATCGCAAGTCCTGTGGTAGTGCCGCTGAACACCCGCGTCACGGGGTTCAACTCCTGCCCGCCAGCGCGCAGGTTGTCGCGGGTGACAACGAAATCCGCAGCGCTAAAAGCGGCGCTCGCGGCAAAGAGCAGGCTATTTTCACCGTCCCAAAATCGATGCTGGCTGGGCGCTTCGGGCAGAGTTGCAGGCTGGAAAGTGCTCACCATGGGAGTGGGCGCCATTGGAGCTGGTTCCATGGCGTTGGGGCGCAACAACGCGACAGAGACCTCTTGTGATAGAGCCGAGGGGCTGAAACTAAGGAAAGCCAGCAGAATCACTGGCCCGTACTTGAGAATCGCGGCAATCCAGTTTGTTCGCATGACGATAGTGAGGGTCCGGTACTGGCCACCCGTACTTGTACTATCGCAATTGCCGGGCCGGGGGAGAATGGCCCCAAGGTGCCACTAACGCCTTTAGAATGATTACTTTGTGTCCAGCGGAAGGTTACCGAGGTTACTGTCTAGTATGCAAGCAGTTGCACAGAGGGTTCTTCTTATCGAGCACAAGTAGGGCGGAGACTGATCGGTCCGTTGGGGCTGGCAGTAGATTAGGAGCCGGGGGAATACTCCCGGCTCCAATTCCCGAAGTTTCTTCCACGAGGGGACGCCTACGGCACCGTGGCAGGCACAGGGGGCGTGGAGCGCGTACTCTCCTGTCCGCTTGAATTCACCGCTGTGGCGGAGTAGTAGTATGTCTGGCCTGATACGACTGTGCCGTCGGCGTATGCCGTGTTCGCGTTCGGGGTGGAATTGAGCTTGGAATATGTGCCGTTGGCAGCGGTGCTGCGATAGATGTTGTAGCCCACTACGCCCGAGCTGGAATTCCAGAAAAGGTTGACGCTGTACTGTGAAACTGTCCCGGTACCAGTGAGAGGTACCACCAACCCGGGACCAGGAACGAACAAGTTTCCTCCCTCGGTGGTCGCCGCAGGAGGGGTGAAGCTCACATTCACGGTAACACTCTGTCCTGCCTCCAGAATCAGAGGAAGCGTGGGCGCAGTTATCGAGAATCCGCCGCCCATTGTCTGGAATGTCGACAGTGTGATCCTGTACGGACGAGCGTTAGAAAGCACGACAGGAACGGTGGAACTGGTTCCCACCCCTACCTGGCCAAACGACACAGCCGAAGGGCTGGCAGTCAAGTACTGAGTGCTTGTACCCGTGCCCTCAACCCCAAGTACAAGGGTCCCGTCGGATGCGTTGCTGGAAAAGTTGATTTTTCCACCCGTCCATCCCATTGCCGCAGGTGTGAAACTTACACTCAAATCGAAGCTCTGTCCCGCAGGTACGACCAGCGGCAGGTTCAAGCTCGACGGGGCGAAGTTGGAGCTGCTAATCGCGAATCCGGAGACGGTCACGCTTGTCTCTCCATGATTCGTTACAGTAACCGTCAAGGTTTCGGTCTGCCCGAGGAGGACATCGCCGAAGCGAAGGATCGTCGGTGAGCAGGCGAGTTGAGGGGTAGCGGCGGCTCTCACGGGCAACATCCCGAACAGAGTGATCGCCACCCCAATTGTTAGAAAGTTGACTGTGTGGACGGAAAGATACCGGAGGATGGACTGGGGGAGTCTCATACCGTCTAGTCTGAAAGACAGACGGCGTCGAGGCTAGATTGCGATGGTACAGCGACTACCCATTGTCCGTTAGGCCAATAGTCCCAGATTAGGATTTCCTTAGAAGGCATGCCCATTTTCGCATGTGCCGTCGCGATGCCGATCCGGCCTGACTCGCGGTTCTCCGCCTTCGGCAATCAACTGACGGACGAGCGGATAGAAAGTAAATGATCTTGGTAAAGGCTAAAATACCACCGCGTTTGTAGGGCTTTCATTCCGCAGGTTTTCTGCAGGCAACGCGACAGCGTGAACGCGCCGAGGTAGCGCCATTTCCCGAGGCGTTATTGGAGCCTCTGATAGACCCTATAAGAAATATGAATTGGACTCAGCTGCAGCCCACCTTTATCGTCTGCGGATTAGGGAGAGGACTGTCGATTGAACGCACTGGCGCTCGTCGGGGTCGGGTCGCTTTCCCAGGTCCGCCCTTGCTGCAAGGTACTTACGGGTGCGGTTGCATCGGCATTTGCTGGCGCCGCTCCAGCGCAGGTACGACCGCCAGAGAATTGCCCACCCTTTAGAAACAGGAGCTACCAGACATGAGAAAAGGATCCGGCAGGCACTCGCTGCGCCTGTCGTTATTGAGGGCGACATCAAGGGCGACACTATGGGCGGGATTATCAACCACTTTATCGGCGACCGTGTCAGCCCTTTCCGCCCTTTTTCTAGCCGCCGGATTGGTCGCCGGGCTTGCCGCCCCCTGCTTCGCAGACGATCCCAAGCCAGATCCATCGGGCATAGCTACCGGGGACAAAAATGCCGCCGTAGACGCCGCCGGCAATCCCTTCGTCGTTGCCGAGCCCACAGACAAGACGGCTCCGGACTACGCTGCGAACAAGAAGGCATTCGACGACTATCAGGCTCAGTCGGCCAAGGAACCGCTCGCCGTGAAACTCGCGGACAGTGTAGGTCACGTTCGAGTGGCAACTAACTTTGCCTGGACTTTGAATACTGGCTACCTTGTCCTGTTCATGCAGGCTGGATTTGCCTTGCTCACCTGCGGGCTGGTTCGAAAGAAAAACGCCGCCCACTTGATGATGCTGAATTTCGCCGCTTACGTATTCGCGTTTCTGGCTTACTACGCGGTCGGATATGCGTTCCAATTTGGCGCCGTTGCTATCAACGCTGCACCCACAAACCTGGGCGGCATCCCCACCCTCAATCACTTTCTGCTCGGAAGCGGTCAGTGGGGCTTTATCGGCGGGAAGGGATTTTTTCTTGTCGGTCCGGCCTATGACAGCGCCAGCAATTGTTTAACCCTGTTCGAAGTAGTGTTCATGGAGACTGCCGGCTACATCATCGTCGGCGCCGTGTGTGAGCGCATTACCTTCTGGGCCTTCCTACTTTGTGAGCTTTTTATTGGCGCGATCCTTTATCCGATCTCCGGCTGCTGGACGTGGGGAGGCGGATGGCTTTCGCAAGTAGGTTCAACTTTGAATCTGGGCCACGGCTACGTCGACTTTGCCGGCTCGACCGTGGTGCATGCCGTGGGTGGCTTCTGCGCCATGGCTCTCGCCATCATTTTGGGTCCACGCCTGGGGAAATATGGCCCCGGCGGAAAGATTCGTGTCTTCCCCGCTCACAACATCGTCTACGTCGTCACCGGGACGTTTCTATTGCTTTTCGGCTGGATGGGATTCAACCCAGGTTCGACTCTCGGAGCCACCGACCTCCGCATTTCGGTGGTTGCAGTGAACACCAATCTCGCTGCGGTTGCTGGTTCGGCGGCTGCAATGTTGTTGTGGTACATCTGGTTCGGCAAGCCCGACATAACCATGGCCTGTAACGGAATGTTGGCGGGCTTAGTTGCGATCACCGCCCCGTGCGCCTTTGTGTCCCCGACTTCGTCGGTAGTCATCGGTGTATTGGCAGGATGCCTGGTTTGTGGCGGCGTCCTTTTCAACGACCGGGTTCTCAAGATCGACGACCCCTGTGGCGCGATTTCGGTACATGGCTACTGCGGCTGGCTGGGCGCCGTCAGCGTAGGCATTTTCGCCGACGGCGCCTATGGTGCGGGATGGAACGGCGTCGGCGCAACCTCATACCTGGGAAGAGCGGGCCTCGGCGTGACCGGCTTGCTCCACGGCGATACCCGCCAGTTCCTCTGCCAACTCATGGGAGCAACTCTCTATGCCGCATGGGCGTTCGGTGCAACCTACGCCGTCTTCTGGTGCGTCAACAAAGTGAAAAGTATGCGCGTCGCGCCGGAGGTGGAAGAACAAGGTCTCGACGTTCCCGAGTTCGGCATGCCGGGCTATCCCGAAGACGCGGTGGTTACTCCGTACTGAAAGCGAGAGAGTTCGAACTTAAGAATGGCGGAGAGGAAGGGATTCGAACCCCTGATACCCTTTCGGGTATGCCGGTTTTCAAGACCGGAGCCATCAACCACTCGGCCACCTCTCCGGCTACTACAGTTTTACTATAGTTCGACCGTCTAGGGTCACTCCAGCGTAACTCAGTCCGTCAATATGTAGAACCCAACGCTTACAAAATCAAGCAGGCCTCATCGAAGGACAATCGCGGGTTGCGTGGGGGAAGTTTAGTCGCGTCTCCGTAGCCTAAATTGCAGAGAAAATTCGCTTTCCACTTGCCATCAGGGAAAAACTCGGCGTTGACTTTGGCAGCGTCGAATCCGGACATCGGACCGCAATCGAGGCCAAGGGCGCGGGCAGCAAGTATGAAGTAAGCGCCTTCAAGTGAGCTATTTCGGAATCCCGTTGCTTCAATGAGTGTGGGGTTACCATGGAACATCGAACGCATATCTCTTTGCGGAAAGAGCTTTGGAAGTTTCTCGTGGAACTCCGTATCCCAGGCAATCATCACAGTGACGGGGGCAGCCATGGTTTTTTCAACGTTGCCGGGCGCAAGAGCGGGACGGAGACGCTCCTTGGCTTTGACTGTAGTGAGAAAGACATAGCGCGCGGGCATAGTATTGGCGCTCGTCGGACCGAGAGCAGAAAGTTCATAAGCTTGACGCAGCAACTCAGAGGAAACTGGCTGAGGGAGCCATACATTATGGGTCCGTGCCTCGCGGAAAATTTGATTGATGCAATCGTTGGTGACGGCGGTTCTTGGTGGCATGTCGAGGTCTCTCCTGATGAGGCGAGTTTGTTAATGGTTAAATTGGATTGTGCAGGAAAGCGGTTGGATGCAAAACACAAGCCAAACCTATCGAAGACCGAATGCCCGCGAATGGAACTCCATGACCTCGGTGAAGTGATCCAGGAAATAGGACAGGCTGTGGTCGCCGGGGTATGGATGATATTCGTGCTCTACCTTTTCTTTTTGCAGTTGTTCGTGGAGCGCGGCTGCACCTTTTTCGAATCCGTAGTTGTCATCCTGACCGCAGTTGAAATATATACCCATACGCCGCAGGGCGGCCTGGTTTCGGTTCGCTAAAACGAACGGACTGTTCTCCTTCCAGTGTGCAACCTCAATCGGGCTACCGAACACCGTCGCCAGCAACTTTCCCAAGGGAGCGCCGGACCTAGCCGCAGTATCGAGTTCCTGCGGAGATTCTGTGATCAGCGCGGCACTTTGCGCGCTGACGGCGGAGAACAGTTCGGGATGCGAAAAGGCGAAACGCAGCGCACCATAGCCGCCCATGGAAATGCCGCTGATTGCTCGATTACTTCGGCCCTTGCTGATGCGGTATTTTGTTTCGATCAGTGGGATGAATTCCTGCAAGAAAAAGTCACTGTAGCGCACCGAGCCATCGGCAGAATTGATGTAGAAACTTCGTCCGCCTTCCGGAGCGACGATGAGAAATTCCCCCGTCTTGTGCTGCCGGCGGAGATCGTCGAGCAGCGTCCATCCTCCACTGTTAAAGAGGGTTCGCTCGTTGTCGCCCAGGCCGTGCAGAAAATACAGCACGGGATAGCTTTGCGGAGGATGGCTGGCAGCGCCGGCATCATAGCCAGCGGGAAGGTAAACGCAATAGTGGACCTCATGTTTCAGGATCCGGCTGTTCAGGGCATTGCAGTCGATCCGGCTCTGCGCATGAAGCGGAAGCGAGACAGTCAGCGCCGCGAACAGGAAGATGATTCGGAAACAGCGATCCATCGCTTCAGTTTACTCGTAGCGCAGAGCCTGCACGGGATCGAGACGGGCCGCGCGTCCCGCCGGATAAAGGCCCGCTGCGAGACTCACAAAGAAGGAAAACACCACGGCGAACGCCACCAGCCACCACGGAACCGACCAGAAATGCTCCGGTGGAAAAGATTGGCTCTTGAGGTAAATGTTGGTTCCTAGGTTGATGACCTGGCCGATCGCCCAACCCAGCGCGACTCCGACGATGCCGCCGAGAATGCCCATGGCGCCGGCCTCGGCGAAGAAGAGTCTCTTCACGTCCCCGTCGCTGGCGCCAATCGCTTTCATGATTCCAATCTCGCGCCGTCGCTCGAGAATGGCCATCACCAGCGTATTTACGATTCCGATGAAAGCGACCGCCAGAGCTAGGCTCCCGAAAATTCCGAGAAACACGTCCAGCACTTTGAAGAATTGCTGGATGCTTTTGCTGGCGTCAAGGATCGAAAAGGCGTTGAAGCCCATCTTCTTGACCGCGTCTTCCACAGTTTGTATCTGGCCCGGGCTTTTCACCCGAACACTCACAGAGGAATAAACGGGCTGATCGCTGGCCGCACGTGAAATTTCCCGGAGATCTGTCGGCTGCATGACATGCAGACTCTCAGCCAGCTTGAGCGGAAGGAAAACCCGCGCCCGGGTCGGTCCGCGCATGCTCTCAGGATCAAGATCGGCGACCCCGACAATCTTCAGCTTCTGCTCGCGCGAGACAACGGAGTAGGCTGCGCCGGCAAGACTCTGATCGGCAGGAGCTGCGGAATTGTCATTCGCGGACTTCTCATTTCCGGACTGCGCGGGTGCGGTTGACGCCGCCTCGCGCTGCGCATAACGCATGGTCAATTCCTTACCGAGAAGCGGAGCCGTGAGTTCCGCTACGCTAGTTTCGTCAACACCCGCCTTAGGCGTCTTTCCCAGGAGTTCTTCGGCGAAGGCTTTCTGAAGAATTGCTTCAGGCGCCAGCTCAGACGAAAAGAACTGTCCCTGCACCGTTTCGAACGCATCGTTGGATCGGGCAGAAGGAGGCAGCGCTGCCACCGTGGTCAAGTGCGGTTTATCTTCGTAGCGCAGCTCAGTGATGAAGCGGATGTCAGGATACGCTTCCAGCACGTTCGGCAAGTGCTCGATCTCCCGGCGCGTAGGCTCATCGAGGATTCGGCTTTCACCCGGGGCAGGTCCGTTGCGTTCTTCTTCGCGGTTGAAGTTGCGCAGATCGCGGCGGGAAGTGACCACCACGGTGTCGAACAAACCGGACTTCATCAGCCGGCGCGACGCAAGCTGCTGCAGACCGATTCCCAGAGAGAGCATTGCGACCAGCGACGCCACACCTACCGAGATGCCAATGGTGGTTAGCGAATTTCGCAAAACAGATTCGCGCAAGTTGCGCAAGGCGAGTTCAGTGAGATCAGGAAGCTTCATGGCTGCCCTCCTTCTGCTCTAACCGGCTCAGGCTTGTCGGCCACAGCCGGATTCGATTCATCACCGATCAGCTTGCCGTCGGCCAGGAAGATAAGGCGCTGAGCATAGCGCTCTGCCAAAGCGCGTTCATGCGTTACCATAGCCACCGTCATTCCCAACTGCTGATTGAACTCGCGGACCATATTCATGATTTCGGTTCCGGTATGGCTGTCGAGATTTCCGGTGGGCTCGTCAGCAAGCAACAACTGAGGCCGGTTGATGAGCGCGCGAGCCAGTGCGGCCCGCTGCTGCTCTCCGCCAGAGAGTTCACTCGGCCGATGGTTCATGCGCGCCTGCAAACCAACTCTCTCCAGAGCCTCGCGCGCCAGATAGTCTCGTTTCTCGCGGTCGACCTCGGCAAAGCGCATGGGCAATTCAACGTTTTCCGCGAGCGTCATGCTGGCGATCAAGTTGAACGACTGGAAAACCATGCCCACGGTGTGCAGCCGATACTTTGCCAGTTCCTCCCGTGAGAGTTTTGCGAGGTCTCGATCATGGACGATCACGCTGCCCGAGGTAGGACGGTCCAGCCCAGCGATCAGATTCAATACCGAAGACTTTCCGGAGCCGGAACTGCCGAGCAGAGCAACGAATTCGCCGGCGCGCACGGTGAGAGTTACTCCGTCCACCGCCCGGATGAGAGTCTCGCCCATGCGGTAATGGCGGCAAAGCTGTTCCGCGCGAATTGCCGAAACTGAATTTACCGAAGCGCTGCGTGGTGGTCTGGCTGTGGTGCTCATCAAAGCTACCGAACCTCTCCTCTGAGCACGCGCAACGCGTCGGTGGCCTTGACGTCGCCGCCGGCCTGGCCCGAGCTGCCGTTCCCATCTCCCTCAAGCGCGTCTCCCTCGCCCGGTGCGAGGAACAGGTTATGCTCCAAGCCCTGCTGCCGGGTGTAGAGGTCGTAGTAGCGGCCTTGCGCATCGTAAAGTTGTTCGTGCGTACCTCGCTCCACGATTTGTCCCTGCTCCATCACCAGAATCTGGTCAGCGCGACGGATGGTCGAAAGCCGATGCGCGATCACAAAAGTCGTCCGCCCCTGCATGAGATAAGAAAGTCCGTGCTGAATCATCTGCTCGGATTCCGAGTCGAGGCTGGAAGTTGCTTCGTCGAGAATGAGGATGCGCGGCTCTGCGAGAATGGCGCGGGCAATCGAAATCCGCTGCCGCTGCCCGCCCGAGAGCTTCACGCCGCGCTCACCGACCACCGTGTCGTACTTGTCGGCGAAAGATTCGGCGAATTCATCCACGCGGGCAATGCGGCAGGCACGCAGGAACTCTTCTTCACTCGCGCCCGGGCGTGAGAACAGCACGTTCTCACGAATCGTTCCATCAAACAAGAACGATTCCTGCAAAACCACTCCGAGACGCGTGCGATAGGAATCGAGGCGAACCGTGCTGAGGTCCGTGCCATCGACCAGGATTCTGCCTTTGGTGGGCACGTAAAAGGCGGAGATCAGCCCGATGGTGGTGGATTTTCCCGAGCCCGATGAGCCAACCAGCGCCGTCACCGTGCCGGGCTCGGCGCGGAAGGAGATGTGATGCAGCACCTCGTGATTTCCGTCATAGCTGAAACTTACGTCGTCAAATTCCACGGTGCCGCGAATGTCGTCCAATGCCACAGAACGTTTAGGGTCCTGATCCTCGGGCCGTTCGTGCAAGATTTCCTGTGTCCGCTCCAACCCCGCCAGAGCTTCGGTGAGTTGTGTTCCAATTCCCACGGCCTGAGCCATGGGTGCAATCAGGAAAGCCAACATAGCAGTGAAGGAGACGAGACCGCCAACCGACATGGTCCCCGCCATAATCTGGCGTGCTCCCACAAACGTGACCACCGCACCCACTATGCCTAATAGCACGCTGGCGGAGAGGCTCATCACCGATGTAGCAGTGAGCGTGCGCATAATGTTTTCCAGCAGGCGTTTCACGCCTTGGGAGAAGACCGCCTCCTCGCGCTCCTCCGCGTGGTAACCCTTGATGACACGAACGCCGCCTAGAGATTCCGTGAGGCGTCCCGTCACTTCAGCGTTGATCCTGCCGCGTTCCCGGAAGATTGGCCGGATGGTGCCGAAGGCTTTCGTTAGAGCGACGGCAAAACATAGCAAGAATCCCAGCGCGACGGACGTCATTACCGCACTGATGCGAAGCAATAGCACAAGCGCGATGGCGGAGGTCAGCATTCCACCCGCAAAGTCGACCAGGCCGGTCCCCAGCAAGTTGCGGACGCCTTCGACATCGCTCATGATTCGCGACACCAGCATGCCGGTTTTGTTCGTGTCGTAGAATGCGACCGGAAGCCGCGAGATGTGCTTCTGCACACGCTGGCGTAGTTCAGTAATCAGGCGCTGCGCCTCCTTGGACAGCAACTGCGTCAGCGAGAACGACGTAATCCCTTGAATGACCGTTGCCCCCAGGACCACCAGAACGAGCCGGTCCAGCAAATGCAAGGAGTGCTTGGGGATGACATTGTCAAACAAGAACTTCGTAGAATAAGGCAGAACAAGGCTGGCGACCCGGTTCACAATCATCAGTAAGAAGCCGACGCTCAGCAGGCCAAGGCGAGGACGCGTCAACTCCCAAACGATAGGGAGGACGGCGCGCAGGCGCTGGACTTTAGGGGGTTTCGGCGCTGGTTTTGGGTCGGAACTCAATCTGTAATTGGACTCCGTAAGACTCGAATTCGCTTCATTATTAGCATTGTGACACGCCTGGGCGAGCCGTTGTATCCTCGGGACGTGGCACGTCCGCCTTCGCCGGAGCGCTCTCCAACCCTGGGCCTGTTGCTCGGTCTGATCATCACACTCGCAGCAGTGGTCGCATACTCTGCTTATATCACCTGGCAGGTTGCCGGTTTGCGCAAGCTTCAGGCCGAACTGATCGACCGCAATCGCAAGGATTCTCTGCAACTGCTGCGCATTCAGAACGACCTGAACCTGCTCGCGGTCGCCATGCGCGATATGCTCGACAACGACGAACCGTATCCACTCACCGCCTGGACGGCGCAGTTCCAGCGCATCCGCACCGACCTGGATGATGCCATGCGCCTCGAAGCCAGGCTGGCCCCGACCAGCCGGACGATTGAGCAGAGCGCTTCACTGAGCAGTTCGCTGGCGCAGTTCTGGGATGCGGTTAACCGTGTATTTGTGCTGGCTGGGTCGGGTAAGGAGAAAGATGCGAGAGAGCAGATACAACTTTCGCTGCAGGCGCGGCAGGCCGCTTTGAGCACGACGGTAGCCCGGTTGTTGGTGCAGAACAGCGAGAACGAAGAGCAGGCAGCGCAACGCATCGTCCAGATCTATGACCGGGTGCAGCGGCAAGTCTATGTTTTTCTGGCTGCGACTTTGGCCGCGATTCTGCTGACTGGATTTTCCATGATCCGGTGGAACCGGCGGTTGTTTGCGCACATGGCTGAGCTTTCGGAGCGGCGCAGCGAACTGGCGCAGAAGCTAATTGCGACGCAGGAGTCGACGCTGCGCTACATTTCGCGCGAACTGCATGACGAGTTTGGCCAGATTCTGACGGCCATGGGATCGATGCTCGGCCGCGCCGGAGCGCACGCTCCGGAAGGCTCAGCGTTGCGCAGCGATTTGCAGGAAGTCCGCCAGATCGCCCAGGACACGCTGGACCGGGTCCGGAGTCTATCGCAAGCCTTGCATCCCGTGATGCTCGACGAGGCTGGGCTGGAAACCACACTCGACTGGTATATCCCGACCGTGGAAAGACAGACCGGAATTGCCATATCCTATGAGAAGCAGGGTGTGCCGTTCGATGTGAACAGCAGCGCAGCGGTGCAGATCTATCGCGTGCTGCAGGAAGCGTTGAACAATGTTGCGCGGCATTCCGGCGCGAAGCAGGCTTGGGTGCGATTGCGTTTTCTGCCTGCGAGGCTTGAGTTGGAAGTGGAAGATCATGGAGTAGGCTTCAATCAGCGGCCTGTGAGGCAAGGCATTGGATTGGTTGCGATGCGCGAACGCGCGGAATTGATGGGTGGGCGGATTGCCTTTTCGACTCCCGCCACGGGCGGCACGTTATTACACCTTACCGTCCCCCGCGAGAAAGTTGAGTTCCGGGAGAAAGACCAGAGCTAAGAATAGAGAAGAATAAATATGACCAAGAAAATCACGGTATTGCTGGTCGATGACCACAGCCTGGTCCGGAGGGGCTTTCGGCGCATGTTGGAGGACGAGCCAGATATGGCAGTCGTGGGCGAGGCCGGCGACGGGGGCGAAGCGGTTAAACTCGCGCGCGAACTGAAGCCGCAAGTGGTGGTAATGGACTGCGCTTTGCCCACGATGAACGGCTTGGATGCAACACGTCAGATTCTCGAAGATTTGCCCCAGACCGCGGTGCTCATGCTCAGCATGCATTCGGAGAGCACCTGGGTGCGGCAAGCGACCGAAGCCGGCGCCAAGGGATACATTCTCAAGAACGCAATGAATCTGGAGTTGGGTCCAGCCGTGAGGCGCGTGGCCGGGGGAGAAACCGTGTTTGATCCCCAAGTGGAGCAGCAGTCAGCGCTCAAAGGCGAGCGCAGCAGTGGACTAACCCCGCGCGAGCTTGAGGTTCTGCAGATGATCGTCGATGGCAAGTCGAACAAAGAAATTGCCACGGTACTCGACCTCAGCGTCAATACGGTTGCGGTTCATCGCGCCAACATCATGAATGCCCTCGGCATTCACAAGACTGCAGAGCTTGTCGTTTACGCTATCCGTGCCGGTCTGGTGAATGTTCCGTGAGTCGCTCCGTGAATCGCAGATCCTTTCTGCAGTGCATGGCGGGACTCGCGTCGGTGTCACAGTTGCCGCTGCTGCGGGCTCTGGGCACGGTTTCCGAGACAACCGCTTCGTCCGGCTTTCGATTCGTCGACGTCACCTCCTCGTCCGGCATTCAGTTTCAGCACAATAGCGGCGCCTTCGGCGGGAAATTTCTCCCGGAAACTTTAGGTTCCGGCTGCGCCTTCCTGGACTATGACCGTGACGGCTGGCAGGACATTCTTCTGATCAATGGAATGGATTGGCCGGGCCACAAGCAGCGGCGCTCCACGCTGCGCCTATATCACAACAACAGAAACGGTACTTTCACTGACGTCACTTCCCGCGCCGGACTGGATGTTGAACTCTACGGCATGGGTGTAGCCGTCGGCGACTACGACAACGACGGATTCCCGGATATTCTCGTCACCTGCGTGGGGCAGAACCGGCTTTTTCACAACACCGGCAAAGGAACGTTCATCGACGTAACCAGTGCCAGTGGCTTGGGGAAGCGCTTGGCGTTCAGCACGTCCGCTCTCTGGTTCGATTACGACCGCGACGGCCTGCTCGATCTTTTCGTCTGCAACTACGTCAAGTGGTCGCCCGAGCATGATGTGTTCTGCAGTCTCGATGGCAAGCACAAGTCCTATTGCACGCCGGAAGCCTATCGCGGCGAGACCTGCTGGTTATTTCACAATCGCGGCAACGGCACCTTCGAGGACGCTACTGCCTCCAGCGGCATTTTCGACAGCAGTTCGAAATCTCTGGGCGTCGCAATGCTCGACGATGACCACGAGGGCTGGCCCGATCTGCTGGTGGCAAACGATACTCAACCCAACAAGCTTTACCGAAACCAGCGCAACAATACCTTCAAAGACGCCGCGGTCGAGGCTGGACTGGCCTTCAGCAGCGAGGGCAAGGCCCGCGCCGGCATGGGTGTGGATGTCGGAGATTTCAAGAACTCAGGCCGATCCGGTGTGGCTATTACCAACTTTGATAACGAAATGACGGGCCTCTACGAGTTCAGCGGAAAGACGTACGAAGACATCGCCGCACAGGCAGGGGTGGGATTAGCTTCGAAAAACAGTCTGGGTTTCGGATGCACTTTCCTTGACGCCAATCTCGACGGCTGGCTCGATCTTGCCGTGGCCAACGGACACATCGACGAAACGGTGCGCAACATTCGAGGCAACGTCGGTTACTCGCAGCCGCCACTGCTGTTTCTCAATAATGGCAAGGGAGGTTTTCGAGATGTTGCCGAGAAAGTGGGCGGCGGATTCGAGCAGCCAAAGGTTGGACGCGGACTGGCCTATGCCGACTTCGACCGCGATGGCGACCTCGACCTGCTCCTGACTACGAATAACGGTCCAGCCTACCTGTACCGAAACGACCAACTTGCAGGGAACCACAGTATTCGCTTTCGGCTGATCGGCACCAAATCGAACCGCGACGCGATCGGCGCAACTGTCCGCATTTTCTCCAACGGCTTGATTCAATCGCACCTGGTGAAAAGTGGTTCCAGTTATCTGTCGCAATCCGAACTCCCGGTTACGTTTGGCCTGGAGAAACGCGATCGCGTCGACCGAGCCGTCATCAGCTGGCCCAGCGGTCGAACCGAAGAGTTCAAGAACCTGGCGGCGGGACGATCCTACGAATGCACCGAAGGCAACGGAATCGTGCCGATGGGTGGATATTGAGCCGTAGTCGAGCGATGTTATTTCAAAACCGCGTGACGGTTCCGGCAGTGGTCAGGTCAATATCAACCGAGTCGCTAGCGCGCAAGAAAAATGTGCTCGGATTCTTCATGCCCCAGCTTGCGTAGGGCACTGCGAAGTGAATTACAGCGGTCCAGTGATCCGAGGATATCTCCACCTCGGCCGGCACCGTTAGCTCATGGTCCGAGCCGTGGATATTGAATATTCCGTGAATCCGCACTGAAGACTTCCCTTGCAGCGACACCTGTCCATCGACGCGATCGGGATGAAATGCGATCTCTGGATAGCGGTCGCTCTCCAGCACCTCTCGATGCATTTTGCGATCACGCATTCCGCTCCCGCTCTCGCCGCTCTTGGCGTCCACCAGGATTTCCCCCGCGAGCTTGCGCGACACAGGATCAAGGTGCAACGACCCCTGTTTCAAGTGGAAGGTTCCACGCACCGTGTGCAGCGCATCGCTTAGGGTGAAAGTGACAGTAGTGTGTTGAGGATCCAGCTGGAATGCCACGCCCTGCGCCGCAGAAGAGTTAACCGCGATGGCCAGGAAAGCGACCACGGCCAGCAATGGCAGTCTCCGGCGACCTTGCTCCCGGCAAAATCTATGGGTGGGCTCTTTCATCGGGGCTATGCAGTCAAGAGCCCCCACCCCAGGGCGAGTCCGTCGAGTGCGAGGTCAAAAGGCGACAGGCTCCCCACGTGCAAAGCCACCAGCCTGCGAAAGACTTCGGGGTGCCTGCGAAAGACCCGGAGCGTCCGCTGTTGAAACCTGGGGCGCCGGTCGAGCGTGAGCATCAGCCGCGCCATCCATAGCGGACGCAAGGCCAGGCGGCGGTGTGCGGCTTGGTAGCCGTTGAGATTTCCAGACTTGAAACAATCCGCCAGCACCACGGCCTGGCTAAAGGAGAGACCCAGGCCTTCACCCGTAATCGCATCCACAGTTCCGGAAGCGTCGCCGATCAAAGCAACATTCCCTCGCCAGACGCGCCGCAATTTACGATTCGCAGTCACCGATCCCCTTTCGGCAGAAAGTGTCTCAGCCCCGCGAAGACGATCGTTGAGCTCGGGGAACGCCAGCAAAGACTCTTCGAGGCGAAGCGCGGGATCATGGGACGCCACAGCCACGCAGACTTGATCGCTGCTCACGGCTGTGGCATAGCCCTGAGCGCGCTTTCCCCAATATATTTCCATTCGGTCGGTCCAGGGCGCTACGCGATAATGCCGTCGAAACGCATAGCGGAGGCCGGTTCGCGATTGAGCATCGAGATTCGCCCAGCGGCGCACCCGAGAATTAGCGCCATCCGCGCCTACAATCCACCGGGTGCGGATCGAACGCTCTCCGAGGTGGACGTGCTGATTGGAAATCCCGGTGACTGTGCTCTGCCAAAGCAGGTCAGCCCCCAGTGCCGCAGCTTGTTCGGTCATGACGCGATGCAGTGTGGTCCGGCGAACCGAGAGTCCGGAACTGCCGGAAGGGAAGACGGTTTCTGCGGACAATCCAGAACTGAGAAAGCGTACGCCGCACAGACGACGCGCATCGGCCGCAGGCACGGCAACTCCCAGCCGTTCCAGCGCCGTAACCGCATCCGGCATTAGCACTTCACCGCAGGCCTTCTCAATCGGGGGCTTGGCCCCATCGGCAACCACCACGCGTAGTCCTTGCTGTCGGGCTGCAATTGCCGCTGCCAGGCCGCCTGGGCCGCCGCCGATCACAAAAACATCCGTCGAGTTGAGCAACTACGCGACCTCACCATTGCAGAAGCAGAAGCTCGGAACAAAATCCTGGACCCATGGCGGCCAGCAGACCCAGCGTGCCAGGCTCAGGCCGCCGGTTCTTCATCACGTCCTCAAGCACGCACAGCACGGAAGCCGAAGAAAGATTTCCCACCTTACGCAAGCAATCCCAGGAAGCATCAAGCTGTCCATTGTGCAATCCCAACGCGTCCGCCGAAGCATCGAGCACTTTCGGTCCTCCAGTATGGAGGACGAAACTCTTCAGGTCGCTTCGCTTGTGTCCGTTGTCCGCGAGAAACGCGTCTACATCCCGGCCGAGATTTTGCCGGATCAGGGTCGGAACCTCGGTAGACAGTATGATGCGGAAGCCTTTCTCGGAGATGTTCCAGCCCATCATGTCCTCGGTGCTCGGATAAAACACAGAGCGCGTGGCCAGAATCTTAGGTCCGGAAATCTCAACTTCCCCGGATTCAAATTCGGGACCGGTCACGATGACCGCAGCGGCTCCGTCGGCGAACAGTCCCGAAGAGATCAGGTTCGCGACCGACAAATCCTCACGCTGCAGAGTAAGCGAACAGAGCTCGACCGAAACCAGCGCCGCGGCCTGCTTGGGATACGCACGAACATAATCCGAGGCGCGTGCGATTCCTGCGGCGCCCGCCACACAACCCAGCCCGAAGATCGGGGTGCGGCGAATATTGGCCGGCAGCTTCATGCGGTTGATCAGGAGAGCGTCGATGGAAGGGCTCGCAACGCCCGTGACGGTTGTGAACAGCAGGCACCCCAAGTCGGAAGGATTCAATCCGGCGCTTTGGAGTGCACGGCAGAGTGCTTGCTCCCCCAACTCCTGCGCAACCCTGATCCAGATGTCATTGGCCTGGCCCCAGGTCTTGATATCCACATATTCCTCGGCAGGAATCGCCAGGTAGCGGCCATCCACGGTCACGTTGCGGTGCAGCCGCGCCAGCAGGAGAGGATTTTTGAGTTCGGCTCCCCAATAGTCCTGGAGGCGTTCTAGAAGAACCTTCTGAGTGTAGTAATGTTTCGGGAACGCGCTTGCCGCGCTTGCAATCCTCATGGATTTCTGAGTCCTGGAGTTAGTCTCGGCACCGAATCAGCCCTACAGCGACCGAATGCGGGAAGCCTCCTCCCGATTCGATGTTTGGTCGCGTGTCAGTTACACGCGGGGCTCGCGCCGGATAAGCTATTGTCGCAGAGTTGGGAGTTTTTGTGTGTAATGGGCTTGTTAACAGAAAACTCCACCGTTCGAGAACGGCCCTGTTCCCAGGCGCGGCTCGTGGCGAACATTCATCCGCCATTGCAGCCGCCCCCCAGCAAGCTAACCTATTCCGGTTGGTTCGTCCAGCGCGGCGGACTGCGCGCGGGCTCCGCCCACCTGGTTCAGGCAACTAAAAGCGCCGCTTGTTTCATCACTGCGTTATCGCGATCGAACTAGGTGTGTTCCCCACGCTATATGTGAACAGAGGGTTCAAATTGCCACTGTTGACGCCGAAGGCCTGAATTCCTGCACCGTTACCCTGGTTTCCTACAAATAAATAATTTCCGTTTGGATCCTCGGCCAGAACGCTCGGACTACTTTCGGTGGTGAAGGCAAACGCGCTGGTGGACGTGGTAAGCGCCACAAGCACGCCAGTAGTGGGACTAATCGAATACACTGCAACGTTGGCGGATCCCTGATTCGCCACATAGAAGAAGAGCCCCTTTGGATCTATGAGCAGCGAAAACGGACTGTTATAAGGCTCGGTGGAGAGTGGAGAGCCTTGAACTTCTGTCAGAGCTCCCGTCGATTGAATGTCGAAAATAGAGACAGAATTTGATTGCGTATTCGCCACGTACAGATGAGAACCGCTCGGGTCGACTACGAGTCCGTTGGGATTTTCCCCGTCGGCGCTCGTCAGGAACGGACTAAGCTGCTGCAATACTCCTGCGTTCACACTGAAGCCTGCGATCGATCCGTTAGCAGTTCCGACCTGTCCCCCTGAGACGGCGACATAGAGAAAGCTGCCCGACGGCGTCAGGCGCATGTTAAGCGGTGTCAATCCTCCGAGCGAAAACGGAGGATAGGGATGCTGCGTGAGAGGATTGGTCAGCGGAGTGAGCACGCCAGTGCCGCTGTCGACAGAGAAGACCGAAATGTTGTCCGACGTGGAGTTCATCACGTAAAGGTAATTGCCGGATGGATCCATAAGCAGAAGTGAGGGTGCCGAGGCATTATTTCCAACCGGGGCCCTTGGGGGGATCTCGGTCAGATAGCCGTTGCTGGCGATGTCGAAGAGGGAGATGTCGTTTTCTCCCTGACCGGGATTGGCCACGTAAAGGAACTTTCCAGAAGTATGGATCACCACGGAGTGAGCTCCGTCGCCTATCGTGTACGGAGTCCCTGCAAGCTCCGTGAGCGCGCCGGAGAAGGGGTCTTCCCGGTAGACCGCGAGTTCGCTGGTGGCCGGAAGCGTCGCATAGACAAAGTGGCTCGACGTACTGCAGCCCATGCAACCGGCAATACCGGCGAGGGCGAAAACCAGGACAAGTGCTTTCTGAAGCATCCGTGACTCCTGCGAGAATTTGAAAGCGAAGTACGATAATACCGGGCGCGGGACCATCCGGCGTCGAAACGAAACACCTATCATACGGTTTCCGGCAAGAAAAAGGGGTGTTACAGGTTACGTATTATTCCACCCCGCGCCGGGCCGGCCCCTTCCAAAACCCGTCGAAGCCTGCTCCTCTTTGACCTTTGCGCTCATTGCTGCGATGCGATGTTCCGGAAAACAGGTTGCTCGCAGCATGTCGTGGCCGCCAAATCAACTTCCCTGTAAGGCTATTTGGATTTTACCGGTTCCTAGCGGTTCAGTGGGCCGGACTCGGCGTGGGAGCGCCGGGAGAATCTTGCACCAGGGGCTTGGCTTCTCCGCCACGCACCCATAGTCGAAAGCGGTCGAGGTACACATAGACGACCGGCGTGGTGAATAAGGTCAGCGCCTGGCTGACAATCAATCCGCCAACAATCGTGATGCCGAGAGGACGGTGCAGTTCGGAACCCGTGCCCGTGCCCAGTGCCAGGGGCAGACCGCCCAGCAGAGCGGCCATCGTGGTCATCATAATCGGGCGGAAGCGCAGCAGGCAGGCTTCGTAGATGGCCTCGACCGGCTTCTTCCCTTCCTTGCGCTCCACTTCGAGCGCCACGTCGATCATCATAATTGCGTTCTTCTTTACCAGTCCGATCAGCAGGATAATCCCGATCGTTCCAATCACGTTGAGTTCGTTGTGAGTCAGCAGCAGTGCCAGCAGTGCGCCCAAGCCCGCCGAAGGAATCGTGGAGAGAATCGTGATGGGATGAATGTAGCTCTCGTAAAGCATGCCCAGCACGATGTACACGGTAATCAGGGCGGTAATGATCAGCACCAGTTCACTGGAGAGCGAATCCTGGAAGGCTTGTGCCGTGCCCTGAAAACTCGCTTGAATCGTCGCTGGGAAGCCGATGCTGCCTTGGGCTTTTTCGATGGCCTGCGTCGCCTGCCCAAGAGAGGCTCCGGGGGCCAGGTTGAACGAAATCGTGACCGACGGGAACTGACTCTGGTGATTCACCCCCAGCGGTATGTTCGAGGGCACGAAGTGCGTGAACGCCGCCAGGGGTATGGCGGTGCCACTGGTAGAGCGCAGGTAAATACTCTGCAGAGCCTCGGTAGTCTGCTGGAACTGTGGTGCGACCTCCATGACCACGTGGTATTGGTTGAGCGGGCGGTACATGGTTGAGACCTGCCGCTGCCCAAAGCCATCGTAAAGCGCATTATCAATGTCCTGCGCGGCCACGCCCAGTCGACTGGCGGTGTCGCGGTCGATCACCAACTGCGCTTGTAGCCCCTTATCCTGCTGGTCCGTATTTACGTCGCGCAGCTCAGGAAGGGCGCGCATTTTCTCGAACAACAAGGGAGCCCAGGTGTTGAGCTCATTCAAGTCCTCGCCTTGCATCGTGTACTGATACTGAGCCGCCGCGAAGCGCCCGCCAATCGTCAGGTCCTGCTGCCCTTGCAGGAACAGCGTGGCTCCCGGAACCACCGCGAGTTTACCCCGCAATCGATTGATCACATCGTCGACACTTAAGTAGCAAGGGTTCCAGAAGTGTGGAGTCTTGCATTGGCCGCGCTGCTCGAGTGGCTTCAGCATGACGAAGAACCGGCCCTGATTGGTCGCCGAGCCTCCTCCCGCGAACCCGACCGCCGTATCGACCGCCGGATCCTTCAGCACGATTTTCACGAACTGTTCCATCTTGCCACTCATGGCCTGGAATGAGATGTCTTGTGCCGCCTGAACCGAGCCATTAAGCCGTCCCGTATCCTGCTGTGGGAAGAAGCCCTTGGGCACGATGATGTAGAGGTACACGCTCAAGCAAGCCACAAGAATAGTCACTGCGAGGGTTACGGGCTGGTGCGCGAGCACCCACTTGAGCGCCTGCCGATATGTCGCCAGAAGGTTGTTGAAAAACCATTCGCTGGCACGATATAAAACGTTATGGCGCTCGTTCGGTGGAGATCGCCTCAGAAATTTCGCGCACATCGTGGGGGTTGTGGTCAGGGAGACTATCAGCGAAACTCCGATCGCAATGCTGAGCGTGACCGCGAACTCGCGAAACAGCCGCCCAACAATCCCACCCATCATCAGCAGCGGG
>Ga0209624_10000332_pt1 | contig 41737 bp, 40 predicted proteins | sample JacPinW_OM2H0_O1_FD_188565 | JGI IMG/M metagenome (GOLD analysis project Ga0209624, IMG submission 188565) | Forest soil microbial communities from Algoma, Ontario, Canada - Jack Pine, Ontario site 1_JW_OM2H0_O1 (SPAdes) (version 2) | ecosystem: Environmental > Terrestrial > Soil > Boreal...
GGTCGACGGATGGCAGACCCTCGCCGAGAAACCAGACGATCAGATCATTGACCTCGCCGCATGATCGGATAGCCTCATGTCGCCCGAAGACGCGCCAGTCAATTCCAACATAAATCGCGACGGGACCCAGGGAGCATCGTTGAAGCTGCTCCTGCAGGGTGCCGCCCTCGGTGCGTTCGCGACGCTTGGCATCGGATTCAGCTGGGGCGGGTTCATGCTTGGAAGCATGGCGAAGACGTTCGCTGACAGCACCGCCAATAGCGCCGTGGTCGCGGCTATAGCGCCGATCTGCGTCGACCAGTTCCAACGCAGCGCCGACGCCGCCGACAACCTGACGGCGTTGAAGAAGACCGACTCATGGCAACAGGCGGCGTATGTAGAGAAAGGAGGCTGGGCGACCATGCCGGGGAGCAAGGCGGCCGGTTCCGGCGTATCGCAAGCCTGCGCCGCCATTCTCAGCAGCTTGAAGTAGGCTACGAGCGCATTTGGCTACCCCACTAATGACGAAGACCCCCCAACGGCCCAGCGATCTCGCCAACGGTGAAACGGGCGAAGGTGAGCGCACTCCACGGACGTCGGGAGCAGGCGTGGCCAACGCTCCGGATCGTTGGGACGAGGAGGGCGGGGCACCAGCCCTACCCTGGCCCTTGCCGTATGAAACCGCGAGTTGCTGGAGGCTGAGCGTCGTGTCCTGCAATGCCTCGGCGCCGCCCTAGTCAGCGAATGGAATGATCTGCCTACCGAAGTTCAGCGCAGGCTCTTCGAGCACGCGGCGTCGCGAAAATCATATGATGCTGCTCGATTGAAAGCGCGGATCGCGCGTTTCCTGCACAATCACAAAGACGATTGGGCTGTGCGCTAGGTTCCTGCGCCTTTCGGCTCTACTTTGCATGACCTATCGGGGAGTCCTGCCGTTCGCCTGAGCGGCCGCGCTCATTCTTCCGGGGCCCTGGCTTTGCGCAGGCCGTCGAGGAGTGCTCCGGTCCGGCGACCGGGGAGTATCGGCTAACGCGTCCGCGCGAAATCGGGCGTGCAAATCGAATTGGTTGCAGTTCCCGCCCGAGGGTCAAACCGCGCTCTAAGGAGCCGCTCGAGACGCGTCAAAGCGGCCAGTGCTTCGCATGTCTGAGGCGGCAGCGACTCAAGCCAAATCAAATGTTCGCGCGGGGCAGCGGACAATGCGCTGCAAGCGGCGGGCTAAATCGAACACAATTGAGTGCTATGTTTCAAGATAACCGGGGCGACGCTGGCGTCGCGCATGAGGCACTTCGCGAAAGCATTCTATAGTGCGATGTCCCGAAGGGGCGCGAAGTGACCTATGTCGTCGACGACAACTGCATTCGTTGCAAGATTATGGATTGCGTCGAAGTGTGTCCGGTGGACTGCTTCTATGAAGGCGGCCGGCAGTGCCAATTCGGAAATCCATCACACCGAGCTTTCTACTTTGCCTCGATGATGGGAAGAAATTGAAAACCTTGAAGCGCCATCTGACCAATTTAGGGATGACCCCAGACGGCCTTGTCACGCGAAGGTAGCGCGCATCCGGTTGACGGGTAAGATGGCGCATGACCATCTCGTTTGCCCGCCACCAGGTTCCCCCCGACATCATCCGGCACGCGGTTTGGCTGTATGTCCGATTCACACTCAGCTATCGCGATATCGAAGATCTGCTCGCGGAGCGCGGTCTGGATGTCTCATACGAAACGGTGCGGCGATGGGTCTTGAAGTTGGGACCGTTGTTCGCCCGAGAACTTCGCCGTCAACGCCCGCGCCCAAGGTCGACGTGGCATCTCGACGAGATGGCCGTGGTGATTGCGGGCCGGCAGTTCTGGCTGTGGCGCGCGGTTGACGATGAAGGCGAGGTTCTCGACCTGCTGGTGCAACGACGACGCGACAAGGCTGCAGCCGTGAAACTGATGCGCAAGCTGCTCAAGAAACAAGGCTTCACGCCTGATGTGCTGGTTACCGACAGGCTGCGCTCTTACGGCGCGGCAAAGGCCGAAATCGGCTTGTCGGCTCGGCACGAGCAAGGATTGCGGAGGAAAAATCGGGCCGAGAATCGCATCAACCGACTCGACGACGCGAGCGCAAGATGCAGCGTTTCAAATCGCCCGGATCAGCCCAACGATTCTTGTCCGTTCACGCCGCCGTCCAAAACACGTTCAACGTCCAACGCCATCTCACATCCCGCCGCACGCTCCGCATCTTCCGAGACGAAGCGTTCCGGACGTGGCGAGCCGCCACCGCGGCTTGAAGCTCAGCTGAGACTTCCAATCTTCACACGGCCAAATTTAGTTCGCGTGACAGCGCCCTCTGCCCCCCACCCACCCTGCGGAGGGCGGGTAGTCCCTTACGGAGCGCCGCGAGCGTGGCGCCTCGCAATGAGAACGTCGGTAAGCTTGTCGAGACGTCGTTGAAGCAACTCATTCTCAACGAGGGACTGACGATAGAACTCCCGCTCGCTGTCGCTACCCCCATGTCTTTGGATAACTAGATCGTTCGGTTGGCCAACACCGTCGCTGCTCCTTGTGAAATTTGGCAATGCGAGCTTCGATTCAATTCTTCGTCCAAATTGAACCATTGGACCATCGAATGGCGTTTGGAGGCTGAATCTGGCCCATATACGTCTTGTCGTCGGGAAAACTTACCGAGATGGTCGAGGGACCAACCACCGACCCCTTTGCGTTGGGACGACCAAAAGCGGACATATCAACCAGGATCGACACACACTGCGCCTGCCCGCATGCTGGTCCTTGGTAAATATGCGCGCTCCGGGGGCTCCCGTCGGTCCAATTGCCGTTCAGATCCATCTGGGTCCCTCGGTCCATAACTTGCCAGAAGTTCTGCGCCGGGTTGTTCGACGTGCAATGGTACTGCTGCAACTGGGCGCCGTCGGCTGAGGAGCCCCCTTTTACGTCCAAGCAGAGATCGCTGTTGACGTTCCTTATCTTCAACGCGCCCGGGAAGTCGCCTGGTGAGGTGTACCAGACCATGCTGCGGGCACTGCTGGTGCGACATGTCCATTGCTGAACGACCGCCCCGTCGTTCTTTGCGCCGTCCCGAACATCGAGGCACAGGTTGATGGTGGAAGTGGTCACGCCCTTGGTCGTGACGATAAAGTTCTCGATGAAGAACCCTTGAGCGCCCAATTTGATGCAAAAGGGACAATACCACGGCGGCTGGCCGTTGTAGATGACATAGCCGAGCGGCTGGAACTGGTAGGACTGGATGGTCGGGAGGTTGGGGTTGAAGGGGTCGCAACTGCGCTGTTGGATAAGCAGTCCGGCCCAGTCGCTGTGGCCGTCTTGTGCGGTCGGCTCGAAACACTTGTCGCTTCCGACATTGATCAGCGGGATAAAGGAGCCGATCACGGGGCATGTGGCGTTTTGGGTCGTCGATGGCGACAAGCAGTCGTCAGCGGTCGCCGGCAGCGACGTCCCGGCGATCAGGAGAACAACAACGAAGCCCACTTTCGCCATTACGGATAGGAATGCACGCATAGCCTCGCCGTCCTAATGTTCAATTTCCCGAAAGCTCCAGCCTTGTTATCTGAATCACAGTGACGCCGTGGTCCTCGCCAAACATCATTCGATCACCGGCGGCGCAATAAATACGATCCTGCCGAGCAAGGTGATGTTGTAGCCGAGCCGGTAAATCCAGGCGTCGGAATCGCTCACCGCCAGATCGGCGTTGACGCCGGAGAAGAGGTTGCCTACCGGCTGTTTTGTCACGATGTCCGTTCCGCTGTCGAAAGCGTTGGGGCGCCAGACGTTCACGGCGTAGCCGGCGTTGATGGATTGGGCCTGATCGAAGATCGCACTCAAGGACACGAACGGCGACCACTCGTCGAGCGCGAACCTCACGAGATAGTCTTGACCAGCCACGCCGGTCGGCCTCGGAATCACGTACTGGGCGATGGCCCAGTTCAGCGGGCCGGACGTGGCGCCGGGCACGTCCAAACCCGCCATGTCCGGCTCGAACGACACGGTCTGCTGGTTCCAGCCGCCGCTGTTGTCGCCCCTCTGGTCCGCGATCACGACGCCCGAGAGAACGAGTAGCCATTTCTGCTGGGTGATGGATTGCGGCGGTGCCTGTCCCACCGCCAACGCGGCGGGGACGATGAGCCAATTCTGCCCGGCGAACGTAGTCAGGAATTTCATGGCGTTAAACCTCCTGTAGCGGAGCAGCGCGGCGTGGTTGTCCACGCGCAAAGGCGGGGGGTTGGGGTGAAAAACGGTGTCGCGGGACCGCCGCCAAACCCAAGGATCGAATTGCGCCAGCGGGATCCACCCTGCGCATTCCACGTTAAAGCCCGGGCCGCCCGACCCATCGATCTCTCCTGCGAGATCGTTCTGCCGCCAAACGATGCGCAGGAACGTGTTCGCCAATCGGACAAAGAGCGATGGGTCAAGCGGCACGCGCTCGAGGCGCCCGGCGCGCGTCAGCAGCGCGTCGATGCGAACCTGCGCGTCGAGAATGACGGCGAGGCACCCCAGCTCGAACTGGGCGTGGGGGATGTCTTCCGGCCGGTCCGTCCCCTGGTAATGCCATTGCGTGTAGGGCGTGCCGTCGGAAAGCGTCTGAGCGCTGAAGTCCGCGACGCGGTAAGCGACGACCTTCGCCACGACAAGCGGCAATTCCACCGTTGCCAATTGCAGGAGCTGAGGCGTCGCATCGCCCGACGCGCGATAGGCCGCGCTGTCGGCCGCGGGCGCCAATTCCGCCAACGCCTGAACCATCGCCAGATTTTCGTTGTAGGCGATCGGCTGGCCGGCGCCGGCGCGATATCCTTCGCAACTGTGCGCGTTCGAGGTGGATCCGTCGGCGCAATGCAATCCGCTAGCGCAGGTGAGGCTCGCGTACGCCAAGGGAAGATTGTAGAAGGCGTGCGGGTCGGCATCGACGAAATGCAGCTCCGGCCGGAACGCTTGGTAGCTCTCAAAGGCCGCCGTCACCAAGGCGACCGCTTGGTTCTCGAATTGAGGATATTGTGCGGGCCAGTCGAGGACGCGCCGCGCGAAGGCGGCCATCGCATAGACAAAGAGTCCGGACGTGCTGACGTCGGTGTTCCATTGACAATCGCGGTCGTTGGTGATTCCGCCCCACGCCGGCATGACGCGGCCGCGAAACGGATCGACCGGAAAACCACGCTTATCGTCGCGGTTCGCGCACAACGCGCCGGCGATGGCTCCCAAGCGGCTGAGATAGGCCGTGGCCCGCACTAGATCGAGCGGCGCCACCAGATCAACCATCTGCGCCAAAGCGGCCGTCATTTGCCCGATTTCCCAGTAGCCGGGCTTATGGACGCCGTCGAATTGCCCCGCGATCCCTTGGGCTTCCGCGGCGTCGGTGGCGGCGAAATAACCCGAATGCAAGAAGAAGGTATCGACGTCGGCCAGAACCGTCGCTGGGTCGTTTGCGTCACCGATGGTCGTCATCCTAGCGATCCCTCACTTTGGCCCGAAGGGTGGAAGGCGCATAGGGTTCAACGCCTGCGCCTTTAGAGGCGATGCGCGATCATCCCGGATGGCGGTTCCATTGTTGCTCGACGCCGCCCGTGCAGGAGCGCAGTTCCATCGGCAAGCCGTCCCCAGCGCCTGGCGTCGCGACGCAGTGGCTGAACGTGTTGGAGATTCCGGACGACAACAGGTTGTTGGTGATGCCATAGCTCCAATTCTCGTTGGTGATCGTGTTGCACGGCCATTGCTGGATGGGCGTTCCGTCGACGGCCTTGCCGCGCGCGTCCAGGCAGAGACTGCTGGCGCGATTGACTAGGTGGACTTTTGTCGTCACGCTTGCGGGAGCCAGCCATTGCTGCGCGACGCTCCCGTCGCAGGTCCGCTGAACGATGGCCACGCCCCGGGCTGACGACCCGCCCAGCGGTTGCAAGCATTTTTCGCTCGACACGCTCACAAGTTTGACGATCAGGTCTTCGGCGTATGCCGGCGGCGCGGCTGCGATGCAGGCCGGGCAGGCAAACGCGGCGACCAAGGCAAGAGTCGAATGGATAAGATTTCGCATGTCCTGCCCTTTCTTGATCCGCCGGTTCGTGCCGTTCCGTAAATATCTACTCAACCGACATCCACCGGATGGAGTCCAAGTAATCACGGCGTCCTCCTGAAATTTACATTGTCAAAAAAACATTCTGCTCTCGACAGGTACGCTGTCGCAAACTCAGTCGACAAGCATGACCTACACATTTGGCTGTTATTTCAGAATTGATTGAATGTCTGTGACGGAGATCACAACGCCGCAAGGTCGATGCCTATTAGCGCCTCTTTCGCTGCCCGCGTCGTCTGAAGTCTCGCAACCCGCGCGGCCCAAATGCCGGAATTGGCCTTGTCGTTGCGCACAGCGGAATTCAAAAATGCGCGCGGTTTTCGGGCGGGGTCTAGAAAATTATGGGTGAGGGGGAGGCCCCCGCCCGTTCCCCGAGTTACGTCGGCGAGGCGATGAGGCGGCTGACCGGCGCGATGGCGCTCGGATGAAGACATGGCGGGCCGCCGAAGCTTCCGGACCGCATTGACGGCGTTAGCACGGCTCTCGCTCGACCGACCATCCACGTTGGTACCCCAATGCAGCCCTTCACCGTTCGGGTTCAGCTTCATCCAGTCGAATGCGAGTCCCGAATATGTGACGCCCCACCCTTCGAGGACGATTGCCCAAATCGGCATGAACGGCCAAATCACCCAAACGAAGATCGCGCAGTTGTCGGCCGCGAGCTTCCGTATCGGGAGCGCCTTAATCTGATCAATCGCCAGGGTCTCGTAGTGATCTGTGACAGCGCCCCGCGCGCGCTCGCTGTAGGTCGCGAACGGCCAGGGCGCATCGATTGCGATGACCCCAGCGCGGAATCCGGAACCAATCAGGGCGTGCAGGTCATCGATGCTTCCGCCGAGCGCCGTGCGGGCCCGGCGCTCTTCGCGTTCCTGGGCGATCTCGGCTTCACGGACGGCGCGGCGGAACACGCGCGCGGCTGAGTCCCTCGCCTCGGAGACTTTCCGCTCGAAGGCGTCGTCGGTCATCGCGCCCAGCACGCGAGCCTGGTGGGCAAGGCCCTTGTCGATGCCCTGGCTTGCGAGCGTCGGGCGCGGATCTAAGACCGGATTGCCGCGCAACCCGGTCTTACCGGGCACGGCGCCCTGGTTGAGCCCGACCGTCTCCTTCTGCGCCTGGCGCAGCTGGTCGAGTCTGCGCGTGGCCCGCAGGCGAATCTCGACCGCGTCGGCTTCCAGGTCGCGATTCTTCGCCTGCCGCGCATAGGCGGCCATCGCGACCGCCTGATTGCGGATATCCTTGACCTCATCGACCGAGTGCGCCTCGGCGACCGCGCGACAGGCGGCGTCGTACCGCGCGAGGGAAGGGGCCTGCGCGGTGTCCGCGGAGCCGCTGGGCGCTTGCGCGTTTTCAGGGCGGCGCGTAGATTCCACGGCGCCCTCGAAGAATGGTCCGGCCCGCCGCTAACGGGTCGTTGTTGGAATCCGACGGGCGGCCCTCAGGGTTGCCCGTTTCTTTTTCGGTTGGATGTTCGTCGCGCTCGCGGAAGCGCCGCGCGATCAGTTGGGCCACCTCTGCGGCAGACCAAACCAACACTTTGCCGTACTTTCCCGGAATCCGGAGGGCGCGCGGGAAGGCGCCGGCGTCGATCCAATTTTGCAGGGAGCCGCGATTATCGACGAGCCCCAACGCCTCGAGCTCGGCGTAGCGCAAAAACCGCCGGCCGCGATACGCGTTGCCTAGGAACTGCGCGATGACCGCATCGTCGTCGAGGAGTTGTGTCTCCATCGACGATGCTATGACGCAATTCGAACTGTTAGAGGTACCCGGAAAAACCTGCGTACATCGCGCCGCGATTGGCGAGCATGCACATCGTCATCATCGCTCTCGCTTCGGCAACGTGAATCGGGATGCGCGGAACCGCAATTTCCTCATCAGCCTCAGGGATGACGCTGGGATCAATAGGGCGACCCGCCAACTCGTAAAGCTTGCGCACCGTAACGTTACCGCCTCGCGCGGGTCGAGCGGATCGCCCGTCACCCAACTGCGCGGCCAATTCTCTCAGAGCCCGTCCGGTGGCCCCCCCGTCACAATAAGCAGAAGGCCGCGCATTGCGCTGTTAAAGCGCTGCTCGGCCTCATCTCCATCTTCGTCATCGATAAGACGTACGGTCGTGGAAAGTATTTGAACGGTCGTCTCAAGCATCGCCACCCTCATTTTAGTTGGGCTAGCAACTTGTGCGCGCTCTTACTGCGCTGGCCCTCCAACGCCTTCAGGCCGCCCGCGGCGTAGGCGGCGACGCCGCGCAAAAATTCAGAAAGCTCGCGCGCTGAATCGGGGCCGAGCTTGAAGTGCGCGCCGTTGGTCCGACGCGCTAGCTCGGGAAACACAACTGAAGCCGCCGGATCGTCGCCCTCCTGAAACACGAGCAATTGAGGCAGCCCCGCAGCCGCGTCATAAGGCGCGCTCGATTGCTCCTCACAGCAATCACCAATCACAATCACGGCGCTGACCGGCTTCTGCTCATGTTCTCGACGAACACGCCCGAGAACCCGGCCCCATTGAGTCGTGCCGCCTACGCATGAAATCTTCCGCATTTTGGCGGCTAGCACCTGCGTATTAGTGGTCCAATTCGAAGCCTGACATTCGGTGCCGCGAAAGAAAATAAGTTGAATCTGAAGCCCGCCGACCTTCCCTGCCTCGGCGAACATCGAAGCTTGACGCTCGATCGCGCGATCCCATGTCTCTTGACGGCTTTCTCGTCGCGCCGCCAACGCTCAAGGGCGCCACAGCGCAGAAAGTCGCGAGTAAGCTGATCTCCGCGGGCTTTGTAAAAGAGGTGAAGGCCAAGGCCAGTGACCCGATCTGGCGACGAGGCGAGGGGGCGTCCTATGCGTTCAAGCTCACCGCCGCGGGGGCCGAAGCGATCGCGGTCGATGACGCCGAGCCTGAGGATGATGCAGGCGGGGAAGAAAGCGCCACGCTCGCGAACCGTGATCAGGCAGCGATCCTGTCAAAACTGGACGCCAAGGACGCTCGACCCGCAGAAGCGATGGAGCCTGGCTCTGCAGGCCCGTCTGCTCCACGCGGCGGCTCGAAGCTCGCGCAAGTCATCGAATTGCTTCAGCACGATCATGGCGCGACCATTGAGGAATTGATCGCTGCGACGGGCTGGCTGGCCCACACGAGCCGCGCCGCGCTGACCGGCCTGCGCAAGCGCGGCTATGCAGTCTCGATCAATCGATCAGACGACAATCGGGGATCGTTCTACCGCATCCCGGCAGGTGAGACCGGCCTCGTTGAAGGGCCGGCGAAATGCCGAGACGGCGCGCAGGAAGGAGCGGGGCCGGTCGGAGCCGCAAGCCCATCGAGCGGCCTGATGGCTATCGGGTCGAGAACCGGGCACTCCACGTCGTCGAGGAGCATGCCGCATTCGTTCGCGATCTCTTTCGGGGTTCCGTCGTCCACAACGCTGTTCGAAGGCCTATCCAAGGCACGTCCCGAGCCTTCCGAGATATGCGGATCTTCTACTGTGTTCCCTTTTTGTCCAAGTTGGCGTACGCAATGGCGCCAATCTTGTCGTGCCCCCCGATTGACGGAAAAGTTCCGGTGCGATCCGGTGACGTTGATCGACATGACGCAGATCAACACGCTTGATGGTCAGGTTTGCAGCCTCTTCAGCCGCGGCAGGCCCCTGCAGATCTGCTACCCCTGTGCGGATCGCTACGCTCACGACGGCGCGGAAGGCGCCATTCCAAAACATTGGAGCAAGGCGTGGCGAATTACATGCCCCGCCTGTGGCCTCGCCTTTACAGACACAACCGAGCATCGCGGCAGTCGTGCGACGCTCCTCGAGACGACTCCGTTCGAAGACCTATGGTCGGAGGCCGTGGCGGGAGAGCAAATCGCCGAGCGATATATCGCCGACGGAAAACCCGCTGAACATTCCCCAATTGCAGTGCTGCGACTGTTGCTGGTTCAGACCTGGAAGCCAATCACAGGCGACCTTGAGCACCCTGTCGTTGGATGGGTGTTGGGCACGCTGCTCCCGAATTTTGATGTGCGCGCGCGACCGATCAAACGACGTGTCACGCACATGTCGATAGCTTCTCTTCCGATAGAATTCCGGCCGGCGTTGCTCGCAGGGCTGGCCCGTGTATCGGCCAATCCGGCGGTGCTCCAGGATCTACGCAGGGCAACGCTTCTGCGGGGTCAACGGAACTTCGACAGATTTTTCCGGGAAGCAAATTTCGAACCGCCGCCGGCCCACCGGTTAAGCCATCAATAGTGCGAACATTGCTGGCCGATATTCTCACTATTGATGGCCAAATCCAAAAAACATTTCATATTCTCATTCCAAGAGGGTCTGATTGACTCTTGGTGCAAATCCTTTCCTACAGCGGCATCATGCGAGCGCGGAGCAGATCGACGCCGGCGCGGCCGTACATGGCACGCTTGAGGGTCTTCAGTTTGTTGATCTGCCCTTCGGTCTGCCCGTTGCTCCACGGCTCGGAGACAGCGTTTCGAACGGCCTCCAGGTCCTTGTGTATCGTCTTCGCGAAACGCTGCATCGCGTAGATCCCAGACGCGCGTGCATCTGTCAGCCAGGCGTCCAACCTCTCCGTCGTTCCACTGCGAAGTACACCTCGAAACTGCATCGCCAAGCGCCGCATTGTTGTGAACTCGGCGGACCCCGCTTTCAGCGCATCGACGCTGGCGGCCTGTCGGGCGGTCATCTGACCGCGGGGTTTGATGCAAAGCGCCGCCGCGATCAGCGGCGAGATCGCCCGACCGGTCATCGCATCCAGCGTTCGCACGCGGACCGGAGCTAGTGCTTCCTGCTCGTCGTCATCGAGAGAAGGCGCTCCGCTCCGCCAAGGTGCAAGGAAACGTGCCAGATGACTGAAGGACCCAGTATAGCCACGACGGCGTATCTCCTCGAACAAGTGGCGGACTTTGGTGATGCCCTCGGCCCACCGCCGCTCGAGTAGAACGCCGAAATACGCCGGAGAGGAGGGGGTTGACGCCATTGTGTTATGGTCCGGCACGTCGATGCGACGCACCCATCTTTCGACCCGTCGGCGGCCAAGGCCAAGTTTGCGGGCAATTTCCCCGATGGAATTGCCTCCTTCAAAGAGAGCCCTGATCTCGTTGAAGATCTGTTGTCGGACAGCCTGGCGGTCGCGGCGTATCAAGCGTGTCCGAGCGACCGCATCAGAACGACGATCCGAGCGTGCGGGAAGCGCCGGCAGCGCCTGATTGCCGCCGCCGCTGATCCTAGAATCCCGGATCGGCGCCTCATAGCCGCCAAGCTGGCGCTCGACCGTTTCGCGGAAGTTTTGCATCAGATGAAACCGGTCGGCGACCTGCTTGGCCTGCGGTGCGCCCTCACGCGCGGCCTCGGCATAGAGGCCGGCACGGTCGCGGCTGACCACGTCCACGTTTGGGTGATCCCTGAACCAATTTGTCATGGTCGCCGCCGAACGATCCGCCAGCACGTCCACCACCGCACGGCGCTCCAGATCCACGATGATCGTGCCGTACTTGTGGCCCTTCCGCCACGCCCAGTCGTCGACGCCAGCCACACGGACAGAGGAGGCTAAGGAGCCGGTTTCGGACCGAGCCCCCGCATACTTCCTCAGGCCAGCCAGAATCGTCGTGGCGCTGACCGGCATCCCAAGCCGCTTCATCAGTCGCTCCGAGGATCGTCCGCCCGCGTTGTAGCCAATCAGCCGGACAATTTCCGCGAGGCGAACGGTCCGACGCGCGAACGGTGATGCGAGACCCGGCACGCGCTCAGTGAAAATGCGGCGATCGCACAGCTGGTTTCGACACCTCCAGCGCCCGAGGCGAGCGTTGATAACAACCGGAGCTCCTTGGGCGGATAGGTCCCGCAGCGTGCGCCAGTAAGTACTGTGACGTGATTTGGACCGTGCACCACATCCCGGACAAACGCTCAATTGCTGGCTGCCCAAGGTGATCGTCCAAGCCTGCCCGCCGCGCTCAACGCTCACGACGTTCAAACCCGCTGCCGGTGACCAAGTCATTGATGCTTTCATGACTCCTTGCTGCCGCATATCATCTCAAGGCGCCAGCGGGCCAGCGGATCATCGGGAGCCCCCCACCCGGCCTCCTTTGCACCAAGAGTCAAATCAGACCCGACCAAAATGGCGCCTGACAGCCGCCGTGCGAGAAGATAAAGCGAATGTCTCGGAAGCGGCTGAACGTGCCGGTAAAAAGTAGGTTGGTGACGGCGCGCGTGGTGTCTTGTGGAATTTCCGACACCAGCGGCGAGACGTCGGGGAGCAGCTTCTGGCAGCAATTCGCAACGATCGGATGCACAAACACCACAGCCTTGCGCCGGTCAAGTTCTTCGAACACGGGGGTAAAGGCCGGATTGCCCAGCCATTTGGACCCGGACTCGTCGCTGTAGTTCGTGACGATACCGATTCCACTCGCTTTGAGAACGTCGAACCCGTATTCGATCTCGCGAAGACTGCCCTCGATGTCCGGAAGCGGCACGACCGGAAACAATCCGAAGCGTCCCGGGTGACTACGAGCAAGATCGGCCGCGTAGTCGTTGCAGAGCCGTGACGTGCGGCGTGCGGCGTCAGCATCGCCGAACCAGACGCCAGGTAGCGCAAGGGAAAGGACAGCGGTTGCCACGCCTTCCGCGTCCATTGCGTCGAGCGCCTTTTGCGGTGTCCAGTCCAGCGCCGCAGGCGAAACTCTGCTTCGGTTCTCCGCGACATAAGTCGGCGGCGCAAAGTGATGATGGACGTGTATCAAGGGCGTTTTTTCGACGGGTAGCGTCTCGCCGAGCACAGGTAACGCCCGTCCGAAGATCGATGCGGTTGCGACAGCTGCGGTAGCGCTTATTCCGGACAGTGCGGATCGTCTGCTAATGCTGGTCGGCGATGTCGAGCAACAAATGCATGGTCCAAAGGATCGATGTCCCAAGGACTTTCGCACAGTATTTCTCCTCGCTATTGTTTTGACGCCAGCCGTAGAGCCCGATTGCCAATATTATCCTTCTCTGCTGTCTCGCACCAGGACAGTCCCTCATCCAGCTTTTTTGCGAAGTTATAACAGTCCGCTGCCCCCGAAACGTGACCCCCGGCAACCGCGATCCGCATTGACCGGTTAACGTCGACTCCGGCCTACGTTGAAACGTCGACTCTGGCCATATCTCGGCAGGCCTCGACGGGCTCCAGAGCGATCGGCCATTGCTGGACGCAGGGATCGGGGCATAAGCTGCCCTCGCGGCGGGCGAAGGGGCCCCGCATCGGGGGAACCCCGGGTCACATGTATCACGGTCATCCTGGTTGATGGGTCGGTCATCAAGGAGGAATCATGAAACTCACAGGTAAGAAGGCTCTCATCACCGGCGGAAACAGCGGCATCGGCCTGGCCACTGCCCGCCTTTTCGTTGCAGAAGGCGCTGAAATCGCGATTACCGGCCGGGACCAGAAGACGCTGGATGAAGCAGTCGCCGAACTGGGACCCAACGCGCGCGGCTACCGCGCCGACGTTACCGTTGCGGACGACCGCAAGCGGCTCTTCGCGGATCTCGCCAAGGATTTCGGCAAGCTGGACATCGTCTTCGCCAATGCCGGAATCAGCGGCAGGACGCCGACCGGCGCCACGGACGAAGCAGTGTTTGAGAATATCGTCCACACCAACCTGAATGGCGCATTCTTCACCATCAACTCCGCCGCTCCTCTGTTGAACGACAACGCCAGCATCATCTTCAACGGATCGGTGCACAACTATATCGGCCAGGCCGGCCTAGCGGCCTATGCGGCCACGAAGGGCGGGGTGGTCTCCATGGCGCGTGCGATCGCTGCCGACTTTGCGCCGCGCAACATTCGCGTCAATGTCGTCGCGCCCGGAGCGACCAAAACTCCTATCTGGAAGCGCGGGCCTCGCGCCTCGATGTCGGCTGAACAGTCCGCCAAGCTGGCTGATTTTTTTTCCTCGGCGGTTCCTCTGGGCCGATGGGGCGAACCTGAAGAACTCGCGAAGGCTGTGCTTTTCCTGGCTTCTGAGGATTCGTCGTACATCAATGCGGTCGAGCTGATGGTGGACGGCGGATTAACGGGTGCTCCCTTCGGGGCGCCCATTCTTCGCGGCTAGGCGCGGAATGCCGCCCATCGAAGATTCAAGTCGTTTGAAGTGCTCCGCCGCCTCATTCCTTCGTGGATAGAATCGTGACGGCGATCCCCCACAGAACACGGGAGGTACTGATGAGCACCAATGAAGTCCATAATAACGACGCAGCAAGAAACGCGGGGGTCGCGAGAATTGACATGAAGCTCGAGGTCGTCGTCATCCCCGTTTCGGATGTCGATCGCGCGAAGGCGTTTTACGAGAGGATCGGATGGCGGCTCAACATTGACCGCTCCGCCGGCGAAGATTTCCGCTTGGTCCAGTTCACGCCGCCGGGCTCCTCCTGCTCGGTCCATTTCGGCAAGAACGTTACGCCGGCCGCTCCCGGTTCGGCCAAGGCATTCCTGGTCGTTGCCGACATCGAGGCCGCCCGGGACCAGCTGGTCGCCGCCGGCGTCGAGGTCGGCGAGTTCTTCTACGACGGCCCGGAAGGCCGGGGGCAGCGGCCTGCATCCCGAGCGTCTCTCCTACCGCTCGCGCGCCTTATTCAGTGATCCCGACGGCAACGGCTGGCACCTGCAGGAGGTCATGATACGGGACCCAAGTCGCGTCGAACCTGGCGCTACTTCCTTTAGCTCCGCAAGCGACCTGGCGAGCGCGCTTCGACGTGCGGAGGCCGCTCACGGCGAGCACAAGAAGCGCATTGGGCAGCGCGACGCGAACTGGGCGGACTGGTACGCCGAGTACATGTGGCTGAGCAGTCCGGCAAAGAGTTGCCGCAATGAATGACTTCGCCGGGACCGACATCGCTCAAGCATCAATGGCCGGACCAATGGCCCCAGTCTCGGCGGCGGAAATAACCCGACCGGAGCGGCCGGCGGCGGCGGTGGCTATGAAGGTGCCGTTCGGCTCCGGATCGGCGATCGGTCCAAAGGACATCGCCTTCTTGCATCCAGCACGTCGACAAAGAAGGTCAGCGCTTCGTTCATGTCGGGCACGGTGATGCCCGTGTGGTCATGGCGGCGCATCCCCGGCAATCCGTAAGCGTGCGCCGCGCTTAGTCCCAGTGTTATGGCCAACGTCGCCGCTGCTGCAAAGGACGCTCTTTTGCATAGCCTTCTCCCTCCTTGCCCACAGCGCTGCTTGCGCCGCTTTCGCCACTCCGTGATGAAGCCGAGAATCATATGACGGGTCAACATGAGTGGCGCGATCTCGAGCGACCCTCGATTCCTTCTCCAGGATCGCTGTCGCTTGCGCCAGTATGCTGCGAAGAGTTGCGCCAGAAGCCCGCTGATTAGGCGCCGCGCGCCTTGACTCTCCTGTTGAAGCTGTAATGCTGCCGTCTGCCGATGAGTACGACCGGATCGGCGAGCATTTCGCCCGAAAGGGCTTTGGGCATTTGCGCCCCGCGGCGCAGTTCCTAACGGGGCTGCACCGTGGGGCGTTTTCGTTGAGGCGATATGACGGCTTTGCGTCTCGGCATCCTCTTCTCGACCTCCGGCGATTACGGGGTGCTCGGGCGAGACTGCCGTGACGGTGCGATGATCGCGATCGAGGAGTTGCGAGGCGGGTGCTCAATCGCGATCGAGCCGGTCTTCGGGGATCCTGGCGGTTCGAGCGAGCGTTACATCCAGCTAGTTCGGAGAATGCTCCAAGATGACGGATGCCGGCACGTGATCGGCACGGTGACCTCGCAAGCGCGCAAGGACGTCATTCCCGTCATCGAGAAACATGACGCCCTGCTTTGGTACGTTTGCCCGTACGAGGGCTTCGAGGCCAATCCGAATGTGATCTATACGGGCGCCTGCCCGAACCAGCACCTGCTCCCGCTCTTCGAGTATATGATGCCGGCCTGTGGGCGCCGGGTCTATTTGACCGGAGCAAACTATATCTGGGGCTGGGAGATGAACCGACTTGCCCGCGAGATCGTGACGGAGGCGGGCGGCGAGATTGTAGGCGAGCGGTGCCTTCCTATCGGCGATCCCGACGTCGACCGTATCGTCGCGGAGGTCGCTATACGCCGGCCGAATTTTATCCTGAGCAACATGCTTGGTCCCTCGAATCACGCGTTCCTGCGAGCTATGCGTGAACTCGGGCGGCGCGATCCGGTTTTCCGCCCGGAGCGTTGTCCGGTCGTGAGCTGCGATCTTACCGAATGCGAATTGCCCGAGATTGGGTTTGGCGTTGCGGACGGGCAATTGGCTGCCGCATCCTATTTCGACAGCCTGGACACGTCAGCGAACCGCGCCCTCAAAGCGCAGGTGGCGGCGCGATTCGGCTCCGAGCGCCGGGTGTCGAGCTATTTCGCAACCGGCTACGCGACGGTTGGCCTCTGCGTGGAGGCCGTGACTCGTTGTGGAACGGACGATCCTGTTAAAGTCCGAGCCGCTCTTGCCGGCCTGGAGGCGCCGAGCCCACTCGGACCGTTGCTTGTCGATCCAGCCACCAATCACGCCAATCTACCATTTCTGCTCGGCCGGATATCGGGAGCCGACTTCGTAATCCTTCAGTCTCGACCCGCCGCCGTTGCGGACCCGTACCTAATTCGCAAGCGGACTATCGCCCAGCCGCGCGGCGCGCAGCCGCCGCTTAGGGTCGTCTCATGAAAGGGACCCTCAGCTTCCTTGGCCAGAAAGCCATGATCCTGCATCGCCCCAGCGAGACTACCGATCGTCTTGTTCGTCAGTGCGCGCTGCTCGGACTCCGAGTCGAAGCGCGCTGGCGCCCGTTGCGCGCGGTTGAGGACGTCGACATCGTTCTTGTTGACGCCGACGAGGGATGGGACGGGCTTCTGCCGTGGACGCCTGCCGAAAAACCGGTGCCGCTCGTCGCGTTGCTTGCCTCCGAGGCGCCTGGGCGCATTGCTTGGGCGCTTGATCAAGGCGCTGATGCGCTTATCGCCAAACCCGTCACCGCTTCCGCAGTCTATCCGGCGTTGGTGATGGCGACTCGCCGGCATGCGGAGGCCGGACAATTCAACCAACGCATCGCGAGGCTCGAAGAGCGCGTGCGCCTGCGGCCGCTTGTGCACGCCGCAGTGCGGATCTTAATGGTCGCTGATGGTTGCGACGAGAACGAGGCCTATGGCCGTCTGCGGCGCAAGGCGATGCAGACTCGGCTGACCCTCGAGCACGCCGCGGCGTCCATTCTTGCAAGCTCGCGGAAACAAGCGGGATGAAGCGAGCGCTCGCGGAGATCGCCCGCCAGCCTGCGACCTGTGTGGCGGTGCTCCTGATCGCAGCCGTCGTGTTCGCTGCTATTGCGGCCCCGTGGCTCGCGCCTTTCTCACCCGACGCCCAACCGTTCGACGGCCTGTCGTTGGAGGGCGCGCCATTGCCGCCGGGATACAAATATTGGCTTGGCACGGACACGCTCGGCCGCGATCTCCTTTCGCGCCTCCTCTACGGCGCGCGCACCTCGCTTGTCATTGGACTGGTCGCAAACGGCATAGCGGTGATGATCGGAATGATCGTCGGGGTCGTCGCGGGCTACATGAGCGGGTTTGTCGGGAATGCGCTGATGCGCTTCACCGATCTGATGATGGCCTTCCCAGCGCTCCTGCTTGCGATCGTTCTAGCGGCGCTGTTGAGACCCAGCCTGTGGATCGTCGCGCTCGTGATCGCGCTCGTCAATTGGGTGCAGGTGGCGCGGATCATCTACACCGAGACACGCGGGCTCGTGGAGCGGGACTTCATTCTGGCCGAACGCTCGCTTGGCGCCGGGCATAAGCGCATTCTTTTTCGCCACATCGCGCCGCATCTCCTGCCGAGCGCAATCGTGTGGGGAACGCTCGGCGTTGCAACGACGGTGTTGCTAGAAGCGACGCTCTCCTTCCTCGGCGTCGGCGTGCAGCCGCCGCAGCCCTCCTGGGGCAACATCATCTACGAGAGCCAGAGCTACTTCCAGGCCGCCCCGTGGCTCGTTTTCATCCCCGGCGCGATCATTCTCGCGACGGCGCTTTCCTTCAATCTTATCGGCGACGCCTTACGCGACCTGCTTGACCCGACCCAACGGGGACGCGGCTGATGGCGGCGCTGCTGGCTCGACGGGTCATCCAAGCGGTCGCCGTTCTGCTTGGCGTCGCTGTGATCACTTTCGTGCTTTTGCATTATCTGCCCGCCGATCCGGCGGCCCTCGTCGCCGGCCGCAGCGCCAACGCGCAAATGATCGCCAACGTTCGCCACCAGCTTGGGCTTGATTTGCCTCTGCCCTTGCAGTTCTGGCGCTATCTGACAGGCCTCGTGCGAGGCGACCTTGGGCGCTCGTACATACAGCGCAGCGAAGTTACGACGCTTGTGGTGGCGCGCATTCCTGCGACCCTGATACTGATGGCCTGCGGCATTCTCGTGGAGGTCGCGCTGGGACTTACGCTGGGCGTCATCGCAGCTGTGCGGCGGAACGGCGTCGTCGATCGCACGGTGATGATGTTCGCTTTCGTCGGCGTCTCGTCGCCTCAGTTCGTGGTTGCGCTGTTGCTGCTCTACGTCTTCGCCGCTCACCTTGGCTGGTTTCCGATGAGCGGCTTCGGCACCCCGGCCCACGTCGTTCTGCCCGCGTTGACACTCGGCTTGCTAGGCGCCGGATGGTACGCGCGGATGGTGCGTTCGGCGATGATTGACGTCCTCAATCAAGACTACGTACGCACGGCTCGCGCAAAGGGCCTGAGCCGGGCGCGTATCGTTCTTAGGCACGCCTTGCCGAACGCGCTTCTGCCCATCGTCGCAATGATCGGGATCGACATCGGTCAGTTCATGGGCGGCGTGGTCGTGGTCGAGGCCGTCTACGGTTGGCCCGGCATCGGACAACTCGCTTGGCAGGCGATCCAGGAAGTGGACGTGCCGATCATAATGGGCGTGACGCTCGTCTCCTCGCTGGCGATCGTGCTCGCCAATCTGCTCGCCGATCTCATAGCGCCACTGCTTGATCCGAGAATCCGCGTCCACTGAGTTCAAACGAGAGGGAGAGACGATGAACACAAAATTGGTGAAGAGCGCCGCAATGGCGTTGGTCCTAAGCGGGGGTCTCACGACTTTCGCACGCGCTGACGATGCGGCCACTCAAGGCGGCACGATCGTCGTCACCTATCAGGACGACATGGCGACGCTGGATCCCGCCATTGGTTATGACTGGCAGAACTGGTCGATGATCAACAGCCTGTTCTCGCGCCTGGTCGACTACAAGTTCGGCACGACAGAGATCGTTCCCTCGCTCGCCGACAGTTGGACGATATCGCCTGACGGGCTAGTCTACACCTTCAAGCTCAGTCCCAAGGCCAAGTTCACCAGCGGGCGGAACGTCACGGCGGCGGACGTCAAATACTCGATTGAGCGCTCCGTGAATCCTAAGACCCAGGGGCCCGCCGGCGGCTTCTTCCATTCCATTGTCGGTCAGGACAAGATGGCAGATGGCTCGGCCACGACCATCTCTGGCATCGAGACGCCCGACGACTCCACGGTCAAGTTCACTCTGACCCAGCCTGACGCCACCTTCCTCAATGTGCTCGCTCTCAATTTCGCTTCCGCGGTGCCGAAGGAAGCCGTCGAGGCGGAGGGCGCTGACTTCGGTAAGAAGCCGGTCGGCTCCGGCGCGTTCAAACTTGACGAGTGGGCGCCCGGTCAGCGCCTCGTCTTCTCGCGCAATGTCGACTATTTCCGCGACCGTCCATATCTCGACGGCTTCAAGGTTGAAATCGGCCAGGAACCGCTCGTTGCGATCTTGAGGCTGCAAAAGGGTGAAGTCGATATCGCCGGCGACGGCATTCCGCCAGCCAAATATCTGGAGATCAAGAACTCGCCGGACGCCAAGGACTTGATCGTCGACCGGGAGCAGTTCGAGACAAGCTACATCACGATCAACACGACCAAGAAGCCGCTCGACGATGTACGCGTCCGCAAGGCGATCAATATGGCGATCAACAAAGATCGCATCGTGCGCATCATCAACGGGCGCGCGACACCGGCCAGTCAGGTGCTGCCCCCGCTGATGCCCGGCTACGACAAGGCCTACAAGGGTTATCCGTACGACGTCGAAGGCGCGAAGAAGCTTATGGACGAAGCGGGCCTGAAGGGTGGTTTCGAAACGACCCTTTATGCGATGAACACTGACCCCAATCCGCGCATCGCCCAGGCGATCCAGCAAGACCTGGCGGCCATTGGCGTTAAGGCGGAGATCAAAGCGCTCGCGCAGCCAGAGACTATCGCGGCGGGCGGCAACAAGGATCAGGCGGCCCTTACGTGGTCCGGGGGCATGGGTTGGATCGCCGACTTCCCCGATCCGTCCGACTTCTACGGGCCGATTCTCGGCTGCGGCGGCGCGATTGCCGGCGGATGGAACTGGTCGTGGTTCTGCGACAAGAGCTTCGAGGACCGCGGGACAAAGGCGGACGCCATGTCGAAGCCCGAGCAAAAAGACGAGCGGTTCAAGGTCTGGTCGCAGATTTTCACCGACATCCAGTCACAACAGGCGCCGTGGGCGCCGGTGTTCAATGAGCGGCGTGTCGTCGCCAAGTCGAAGCGTATGGGCGGATCGGACGCGGTCTACATCGATCCGACGCGAGTCATCGACTACGAAGCCATCTACATCAAGAAATGATCCGCGCGGCCTCGTCCGGGAGATCCCATGCCGGGGCGGGGCGGCATCCCCCCTCAAGCGCAGTGGCGCGCGATCGGGATCCGGCCACGTGCTCCCTCTCGCTGGACTCGAATTGATATAACGACTCGCTGCCGCTTCCCTGGAGGCGACAGCGGTCCTTGCGACACGACTTGAAGGACATCCCATGTGCGTCGCCTGCAATCACACGATCCACCGCAAGAACCACAATTTCGCCTGGAGCCGCGATTTCGTCCCGGCGCTGAGGTGCCAGTCCGGCGAGACAATTCACTTCCAATGCCTTGACGCTGGCGATGGGCATTTCAAACGCGGCTCGACTTCCGCCGATGTAGCGACGCTTGACTTCAGCCGTGTCAATCCCGTAACCGGGCCAGTCTACGTGGAGGGTGCGCAACCGGGCGACGCGCTCAAGATCACCTTCCGAAAGTTTATCCCCTCGGGTTTCGGGTGGACCGCAAACATTCCCGGATTCGGCCTCTTGGCCGATCAGTTTCCCGATCCCGCGCTCCACCTTTGGACTTACGACCCTTCAACGATGGCGCCGGCGCTCTATGGTCCGACGGGAATGGTGCCCCTGAAGGCGTTCGCTGGCGAAGTCGGCTTAGCGCCGGCGGAGCCTGGCCAGCATTCCGTGGTGCCGCCCCGTGCGGTTGGCGGTAACCTGGACATCCGCGATCTCGCAGAGGGAACGACCCTCTATCTCCCGGTGGAGGTCGAAGGCGGACTGTTCTCGATCGGAGACACGCATGCGGCGCAGGGCGACGGAGAGGTCTGCGGCACCGCCATCGAAAGCCAGATGGACGTCGAACTGACGCTGGATCTGGTCAAGGGCGTCAATCTGAAGAGTCCGCGCTTCTCGACTCCAGGTCCCGTTACGCGTCATCTCGACGGCGCTGGTTACGAGGCGACGACTGGTCTCGGGCCGGATCTGATGACGGCAACGCGGGAGGCGGTCGCTCGCATGATTGATCTGCTCGCAGCAGAGCATGGTCTTAATCCCATCGACGCCTATCTACTTCTCTCTGTTTGTGGAGATTTGCGGATCAGCGAGGTCGTGGATCAGCCGAACTGGATCGTTTCCTTCTACTTTCCGCGGATCGTCTTCGCCTAGATGACGGAACCGATTCTCGCAGTTCGGGATCTCTCTGTCGATGCGCGGACGCCTGAAGGTTTGCGCCCGGTGCTCGAAGGCCTCAGCTTTTCGCTTCATCCCGGCGAGACCTTATGCCTTGCAGGGGAATCGGGCTCGGGCAAGTCGCTGACGGCGCTTTCCATCATGCGCTTACTGTCACTTTCGCTGAAACCGCGGTCCGGGTCGATTCGTCTCGCTGGACGCGAACTGACGACTCTGAGCGAGCGGGCCATGCGGCGCGTGCGGGGCGGAGAGATCGCGATGATCTTCCAGGAGCCGATGACGTCGCTCAATCCGGTCCTGACAGTTGGCGCTCAGCTTACGGAAGCCATTCGCGCGCATGATGACGTCGGGTCGAGAGAAGCGGAGCTCCGCGCTCTCGGCATGCTTAAAGCGGTCCACATGACCGAGCCCGCACGACGCCTGGGCCAGTATCCGCATGAGCTGTCGGGCGGCATGAGGCAGCGCGTTATGATCGCGATGGCGCTGTCGTGCCGGCCAAAGGTGCTGATCGCCGACGAGCCGACCACCGCTCTCGATGTCACTGTCCAGGCTCAGATCCTCAAGCTGATGCGGGAGCTTCGCGCTGACTTCGGCGCGGCCATCCTGCTGATCACTCACGATATGGGCGTTGTCGCAGAAATGGCTGACCGCGTTGCGGTCATGAAGTCCGGCCGCGTGGTGGAGCAGGGCGCGACTCTCGACATCTTCGAGCGTCCGCGTGAGGCGTACACGCGCCAATTGCTCGACGCCGTGCCAGTCCTCGGTGCCTTTGCCGGAACAGACGGTCCGCCGCGCGTGACGTCTGCGCCGACCATCGCGCCATCTCGCGACCCGATTCTCTTCGTTCATGATCTCAGCGTGACCTATGGCCGCGCGGCCCGCTGGTTCGGCCGTGGCGAGGCGTCCGCGCCGACGGTCAAAGACGTCAACTTTGAGCTGCAAGCCGGGCGCACGCTGGGCCTCGTTGGCGAGAGCGGCTCGGGCAAGTCGACAACCGGAAAGGCCGTGCTCGGCCTCATTCCCTTCGCGGGCGAAGTGGTCATTGATGGCGTGTCGATCTCCGGCCTGTCTTCCGCGGAAATGAGACCTGTGCGCCGCAAAGCGCAGATGGTCTTTCAAGATCCATATGCCTCGCTCGATCCGCGCATGTCTGTCGGCGCCGCGATCGGCGAGCCCTTAACGATCCACAGCGTTGGAACAGCCGCCGAACGGCGCGAGCGCGTCGCGATGCTCTTGAAACGCGTCCACCTCTCGCCCGATCACGCAAGCCGCTATCCGCACGAATTCTCTGGCGGACAGCGCCAGCGCATCTGCATCGCGCGAGCGCTGGCGCTCGAACCGCGCGTCATTGTAGCGGACGAAAGCGTCTCCGCGCTCGACGTATCGGTGAGGGGCCAGGTGCTGGATCTGCTTCTCGAACTGCAGGAGGAGATGGGGCTCGCCTATCTCTTCATCTCGCATGACATGGCGGTGATCGAACGCATGAGTCATGACGTCGCGGTTATGCGCGACGGCGAGTTCGTGGAGTACGGAACCCGGCGCCAGGTGTTCGAGAACCCGACCGAAGACTATACGAAAGCGTTGATGCGAGCTGTTCCCGTCCCTATCCCGCGGCGGGAAGCGACCGATCTCCGACCTTTGCTGCAACAAATATGATTGCTAAATTATATCAATAGCTTAGGCCGTGGCGGTGGACGCAGTCTAAGGCCTACGCCGACGGCATCGGGCATTTGTACCGGATAAAACGCCCCAGTAGGTTATGAGGTGAGCTGCCGCCAGGCCGCGGATCGTTGAAGATGTTGTAGACCGCCGCATGCGTTCTTGAGGCGCGAATCTTCGCGCCGCACGGCAATGTGACAAAGCCTTTAAGCGCGTTTTTGATGAGTCGCCACGTTGTCAGGAGCCATCTTGGGTTGAGAATATCGAACTTTGCGGCAAGGAAGCCGCTTAATTTGAGAATATATACCCGACGAAATTCTCACGTTGGATGGCTTTTCCATGTTGCATTGGCGTCGATCCTGGCTTCTTCGCAGAGGCGTTCAAACGCCGTTCGCCCCCTGAAGATCGTCTCGTCTCGGATAGCGTGCAGAACGGCGGGATGGGCGATCGCCCGCGACAGGCCCGCCAGAAGTGCCGGCCGAAATGAGATGGGCAAAGATGCAACCGCCGCGTGGTTAATCCTGCGCTTGATGGGCCGAGCGAGCTCATCGAACTCGGGAAAGAGCGTGCCGAGCGCCCAGCCCTGGCTGGGTTGCGAGCGTTCGCGAAGGGGCCGCCACGTCTGGACCAGTAGCGCGCGCATGAGCGCAATGGGCGACCTTTCAAAGGAGCTATCGCCGCGAAGGAAGCGCTCGATGATCACCTCGCCGGCTAAGGCTTCCGACCATAGGTGCCCAAAGGGGCTGGTGTCGCGCAAGGTCTCGCTGGCGTCAGGGCGCTCGTTCGTGTCTGAGAGGGGCGTGCCACAAGCAGGGCAACTGCACGAAACCGAGACCGAGGAGCACATCGCGCGGCTTGAAAAGGTGTTCAAAGAAATCGACGAGACGCCGAGCGGGAAGACCTGCGACGCCATTATCGGCATCATCGAGGAAGGCCAGGAGGTGATGAAGGAGTTCAAGGATATGCCGGCTCTGGACGCAGGCATCCTGGCCGCGGCGCAGGCGGTCGAACATTACGAGATCGCCCGCTACGGGACACTCAAAACGTGGGCCGGAGCTCGGCTTGAACGAGGCGGTGAAGCTTCTGGAGACGACGCTCGGTGAGGAAAAGAAGACCGACGAAGCGCTAACCGGGCTCGCGCTGAGCGAGGTCAATCAGCACGCGCAAGCGGCTTGACGCCCGATCGGAAGTCATTCCCACCGCGCGACGATTGTCGCGGCGTCTGCGGTCTCGATCTGCTCCGTATAGCGGGTGTGGTAGAGCCGCATCAGCATATCGTGCCCTTTGTCAGAGGAGCTGTATATTGCGTCACACACGACGATAACGCGATAGCCAATATCGACCGCGTCCAGCACGGTCGCCAGCACACAAACACCGGTCTCAGATCTCGAGGCGATCAGCGCGTGCCTCGCGCTGGCGCAGGTGCTCGATCAGCCTGGGTTCGGCGAAGGCGGAATAGCGTGTTTTGTCGATAAGCGTCGCGGGCGGGCAAAGCGTGCGGCATCAACTCCAGCAGCTGGAGATCGAGGCGTTCGCGGGTATGGTCATTTGCCCCTGCGTGAGCGATTGTTTGGTGGGGTGACCTACGAACTCATCCACGATGTGCCTGTTCCGCTTCGGATGGCTCATTGATGGATTCACGTTGTCTGACAAAAGGGCTCGACATGTCGACGATTGATCCCCGCGACGAGCATGTGTTCCCAAAGCTTACGCCGCAGGAAATCGATCGGCTTCGCCGGTTCGGCGAGGTACGACGCTACGTACCCGGCGATGCGCTGTTCGTGACGGGAGACGTCGCGCCTGGCATGTATGTGCTGATCAAGGGCTCGGTCCGCGTCACCCGACGAGACCCGTTGGGACACGCCGCGCCGATCGTGGAGCAGGGACCGGGTGAGTTTGTCGCCGAAGTCGGGCAATTGTCGGGGCAGCCGGCGTTTGTCGACGTTCACGCCATCGGCGATGTGGAAGCGCTGCTGATCCCGCCGCAAAATTTACGCGCCCTGATGATCGAAGAGGCCGAACTCGGCGAGCGGATCATGCATGCGCTGATCCTCCGTCGTGTCGTCGTGATCGAGGCTGGTGCCGGCGGCCCGGTCCTGATTGGCCCGGAATCCAGTCCGGACGTGATTCGTCTGCAAGGTTTTCTGGCCCGCAATGCGTACCCGCATCAATTGCTCGACCCGGAAAAGGATGAGGACGCAGCCAGGCTCGTCCAGCAATATGCACCTAACCCCTCTGACCTGCCTCTGGCGGTGTGTCCGAAGGGCACGATCCTGAAAAACCCGAGCGAGGCCGAATTGGCACGCGCGCTTGGAATGGTGCCGATCGACGAACGGGACCAAACCTATGACGTCGCGGTCGTCGGCGCCGGACCCGCCGGCCTCTCGACGGCGGTCTATGCGGCTTCCGAAGGTCTCTCGGTCATCGTCCTCGACGCGCGCGCCTTCGGTGGACAGGCAGGCGCGAGCGCGCGTATCGAGAATTATCTCGGCTTCCCGGCCGGCATTTCCGGCCAGGCGCTGACCGGCCGCGCCTATGTCCAGGCGCAAAAATTCGGCGCCAGGATGGTGATACCCGCCGAAGCGATTCGTCCCGATCTGACCGAAGTGCCGCTTGCGCTCCGCCTCGATGACGGTCGGCGCGTCAAGGCCCAGACAGTGGTGGTTGCGACCGGCGCTCGCTATCGGCGGCTCAACATTCCAAACCTTACGGATTTCGAGGGGCGCGGTATCTGGTACTGGGCTTCGCCGATCGAGGCGCGCCTGTGCAGGGACGAAGAGATCGTTCTGGTCGGTGGCGGCAACTCGGCCGGCCAGGCCGCGGTCTTCCTGCGCAACTTCGCCAAAAAAATCTGGATGCTGGTGCGTGGGTCAAGCCTCGCAGAGAGCATGTCGCAATATCTCATCGATCGCATCTGCGCGATCGACAACATCGAAGTATTGACTCGAACCGAGATCATTGCCCTTTACGGGAGCCGGGAAAAGCAGCTGGAGCGCGTCCGCTGGCGCAACAATGTGACCGGCGAAGAAGCCGAGAAACCGATCCGCCACATCTTTCTCTTCATCGGCGCGGAGCCGGCCACGGCCTGGCTCAGGGACAGCGGAGTTGCCTTGGACACCAAGAACTTCATTCTGACGGGATCGGACGTTGCACCCGATGCCCGGCGGTCGAACAATTCCGGCCGCCCGTTGTCGCTGGAAACCAGCGTTCGCAATGTATTCGCTTGCGGCGATGTGCGCTCCGGATCGGTCAAGCGGGTCGGTGCCGCAATTGGCGAAGGGGCCGTCGTAGGCGCTGAACTGCACGCAGCGCTCAGTGCGGTGGTGCCGCGCTCCGCACTGAAGTGAAACGATGCGACGCGTAATCAAGCGACGCGGGTCGAAGCTGGATGGCGGCTGATTCAGTCCCGTTCGAGGTCGCGGAGAGCGCCTTGGCCCATAGCTCGGCGGCGGTCGTCGCGGCCTACGCTCGATGGCTATCAGGCCTCTCATCGCGCGGCCAGTGAGGTTCTCGGCGAGCATCCGGAGGGAAATCGATGCGAGATCCGATCCTCAAAATGTTTGAATAATCTGATCGAACAGGATCACCGATCGATCAAGCTGCGGCTCGGTCCGATGCTCGGCTTCAAGCGTTTTCGGAGAGCTGCAACGACGATCGCCGGCATCGAACTCATGCACCGGATCAGAAAGGGTCAGTTCAAACTCGGCAAACTTCGCGTCAAAAACAAAACCGCGCCTGAGATTTGGAATGCAGTGCTTAGCGCGTGATCCGCGTCAGGCTCCCGAGCGCTTTCTTGCGCCGATCTCCAGCATTTGCACCACAGCCCTTCCAGGGACCGCCATCGCCCGCGCCCGGCGAGATTCGAAGCCGAAAGTTGCCTATACTTATCGGCGTTGACAGTGCCGCCGGAGCCACATGCAAATTGAAGGTGAAGATTGGGCAATCGTGATCCATATCGAAGGCGAGGATCAGGCGCCTTGGCTCAAGGCGTTCCGGTCCGCCTTTCCTCACCGGCGAGTGCTTCGAAGCGATGAGGTCGACGCGCGCGCAATAGGCCAGGTCGCTGTCGCGGTCGTATGGGCGCCGCCACCCGGTTTCTTGGGGCAATTTCCGAATCTGAGGCAGATCGTCTCAATCGGCGCAGGAACGGATCATCTCAGCAGTGATCCCTCGCGTCCTTTGAACGTTCCAGTCCTCCCCCGTCAGGAACCGGCATCGACTCGCACGATGGCCGAATTCGTCTTGATGCAGGTGCTCTTGCATCACCGGCGCATCGCCGACAGCTTAATTCACAGGCTAGCCAGGCGCTGGGCACCGGAGCCGAGAGGTCCGGTGGCGAGCTGCCACATCTCGATTCTTGGCTTTGGACCAATGGGACAAGCGGCGGCGGAACTCCTCCTTCAGTTCGGCTGTAAGATCACCGCGTGGTCCCGAACGCCCAAGTCAAGCGCGACCGTCAACGTCCAATCGGGCTGGAGTAAACTTGACACGATGTTTCTACAACCCGACCTGCTCATCAACATGCTCCCTTCCACGGAAGAGACACGCGGGCTTATCAATGAGCGACGCCTTCGCCTCTTGCCGCGCGGCGCAGGGTTCATAAACGTTGGGCGCGGCGATGCAGTTGAACAATCAGCTCTGCTGCGCTTACTCGATGCCGGCTATCTGTCGCTCGCATCGCTGGACGTTTTGCCGTCGGAGCCTCCTGCTGCGGACGACCCGGTCTGGACCCATCCGCGCGTCATCCTGACGCCTCACGTCGCAAGCTCGCCTGTACCTGTCGATTTCGCGGCCTGGGTCGCGACCAAGATTTCGCTGTAAAGCTTTCAAGACGAGAAGCGAAGCGCTCACTCCGCGGCGAAGCTCCGCACTGGTCCACGAGCGCCGAATTCCTCGCGCACCATGTCTTGGAAAGCCTTCACGGCCCCCTCGTATTTGGGCGACAGAGGGCCCCGTTCGTAGACGCCCACATTCAGGTTGCGCTGCACGCCCGTGATGATGGCCAAATCTTCCGAGACGATTTGCGCCGACCATTCGGCGGATTTCCGATTCTCTTCCGCTTTTTCAGGCGAAACGTCGGTGAAGAAATACCAATTCATATGTCTGATGCGGCCGGGACCGAGCGGTTCGATCGTCGCGATCGAGCTACCCCAATCGTAGAGGTTCAGCATCAGCACCGGAAAGCGATAGAAATAAAGTCCCCGTGTGAGCCCGCCTACGCGCCTCGGCGCGTGCAGGTGGAAGAACTTCTGTCGCTGGTAGGTCTCGATTCGGTAGTTATCAATGTCCATAGCGGCGCAGAGGCCGGGATGCATCGTGCGGCAATGGTAGCATTCGAGATAGTTCTCGCCGTAGGTCTTCCAGTCGACGGCGCAGTCGCGGTCTTTCGACATGAAATAATGCTGCTGCTCGAGCGGGTAGTCGGCGGCCATGCCGTGGATCGGGCCGAGCCAATCCACTAGCCCCGGTCCGCCTCGCCTAATTCTGACGAAGACAAGCCCTCGCCATTCTTCAGCGTCCAGGGCGTAGAGGCCCCAGGCCTCCGGATCGAAGGACGTGTCCGAACCGAAATCGACGGCCTTGTTGAGGTGCCCGACACGCGTATAGCTCCAGCTGTGATAGGGGCAGACGAGGAGCTTCCCGCAATGGCCGCTTGGCTCGTTGAGCAGCTGTGCGCCGCGATGCCTGCAAACATTATGGAAGGCGCGAACTCGTCCTTCGTCGTCGCGCATGGCGAAGACGGGATAGCCCGCGACCGCGCCGGTCACGTAGTCGCCAGGTTCGCGCAGCCGCCCCGACCAGGAAAACAGCATCCAGTTCTTAGCGAAAATCTCCCGCCGCTCGCGCTCGAAAAGAGCCGGATCGCGATAGTCTTTGGACGGCAGTGTCCAATCGTAGTCGTCGGTGGTCGTTTGGATCATCGTCGCGCTTCCTAGCGAATAGAGAACGGGCAAACCTGCTAAACTCATGTCCGATAGGACGGGTCAGCGTCGAGCATACGCAGATGCGCCGCCCATTCGAGCTGAAGGTCGCCATCGTCAAAGGCCATCTGGTCATATTGTTTGCCGACCCTCTCGCAAACCTCCTTCGGCGGAATAACGAGCTCGGCGCCCATAGATAGCGTCGCGACCTGCACCTCGCAGGCCAGGTTGAGGTAGAACATTAAGCTGAAGGCTTCGGCAACGCTGCGCCCGACGGTCAAAAGCCCATGATTGCGCAGGATTAGGCCACAATAGCCGCCGAGATCGCGAATGATGCGCTGGCGCTCGTCGAGATCGAGCGCAATGCCCTCGTAGTCGTGGACGCCAAGCCGTCCGTAATATTGCAGGGCGATCTGGCTGATTGGCAGGAGCCCGTCCTTCACGGCAGAAACCGCCATGCCCGCGCGCGTATGGGTGTGAACGACGCAGGCCGCGTCGTGACGCGCTAAGTGAACGGCGCTGTGAATGGTGAAGCCGGCGGGATTCACGCGATGCGGGCTGTCATCGATCTTGTGGCCGTCGAGATCGATCTTCACAAGTGAGGAGGCCGTGATCTCCTCCCAACGCCAGCCGTAAGGATTGATGAGGAACTGCCCCGCCTCGCCGGGCACGCGGACGGTTGCATGCGTGTAGATGAGGTCCGTCATCTTGTAATGGGCTAGCAGGCGATAGCAGGCGGCGAGCTCGACGCGCTGGCGCCATTCGGGGGATTGTTTTTCGACAGGGAGGCTGGTTACAGACATGGGCGTATCCCTCTCCCTCTAAGCTGCCGCGTTGCGGTCGGTGCTCTCTTCGCCCGCTTCGGCCCAGCACGCCGCCGCCCAATCTTTCAACAGCAGCGCCTCGCTCCAGCGATCTGACAACTCCTCGCCGTTTGCGTCGGTGATCGCGTAGTCGCGCGGGCCGAGCTCGCAGAGGAAAATGCAATCCAGATCCGCCGGTGAGCGGCGGCGCCACGAGGCAAAACCGCGGCGCCACCAGTCGAAGAACGTGTCGATCCACACTCGGTGCTGAGGGAAATTCAGCGGCAACTGAATTTGGCAGCGATTTGCGACGCGGCCCTGGAAGGAATCGGAGCGCTCGAGGATGCGGTCGACGTAGCTTTGATATTCGGCGGTGATCGGCTGCATCATCTCGCGGTCGACGACATAGTGAGAGAGATCGGCGCTGAGTCGCATCTGCGGGACGGCGTCGAGCAGGAGCAGAGTCGAGAAGAGGTCGTTGGTGATTGAGTTGCGATGCGTCTCGAACTGAATAGGGAGCTTCTCTTCGTCGGCGATCGCCAGCCACGCCCGGCTCGCCTCCGCCATATCTCCGACCGCCAGCGGCATCACCTGTCCGACGACGATGACGAAAGGCGAACCGATATCCTTGGCGAGACGACAGGCGGGACGCAACTCCTCGATGGAGCGAGGAAAGGCGGTCAGTAGGCCCTTCAAGCCGGTGCGAGTAAATTCGGGGACAAGCTTTCGCGCGGCGTCGATATCCATCGCGCCGAGGTCGATCGCCATGCCGTCGAAGCCGGCCGCGCGGACGGCGTCGAACCGCTCCGCAGCCGGCCGCTCAGGAACGCCTGGGCGGCGCAACTCGGTCGCCCACAAGGATTGATAGACGCGAAGCGCCATCGCTCAAGCCCGCTGGGCCGGCCGGATGCGCGGCGCAACCGGCTGAAGGTCCGTGTCGTCCGCGATCCACATCGCGTCGTCCGGATAGTCTGCTTCAGTGCGCCCGTTCCAGAAGGCGCGCAGGACCAACCATTGGAAGGCAAGATAGGACATCGTGTGCGGCAGGCGCCCGCCCTCGACGAAAAGTTCCTGATGCAGCCGGGGCAGCGCGTAGCAGGGCACCCCGGGGAAAGCGTGGTGGGCCGTGTGATATTGCATGTTCCAGCACATCCAGCGCATCAGCGCATTGGTGCGGGTCGAGCGGGTGTTCTCAGTGATCGCGTCCACATGCGGCAGGCCGAGATGCTCGATCGTGTTCTGCAATTGATGCACGGGCTTCATCACCAGCATCGGAAGCAACCAGAGTTTCACCGCGATTATGCTTCCCGTCGCGATAGAGAGCGTGGCGATGGCGGCGTAACCCGCAAGATGCCAGCGCGCCTCACGGATCACGTCTGCCTTGCGGTCCTCCGGAATATAGCGCTCCGTCACGACGCCCCTCGAGAAGCGGAGGATGCGCCGAATGCGTGTGTACCAGTAGGTCGGCCCCAGCACCCAGAGAAGATAGGAGGTCAACGTATAGCGATCGCGGGCCAGCTCCCCGTCCTTTTCCCAGATCTGCGTATAGCGGTGATGAGCGAAGTGCTGGATCTGATCGAAATCGCGCGGATAGAGCAGGATGAAGCCGAAGAGCCGCCCAAAGATCTCGTTGAGCTTCTTCGTCCTGAACACGGTCGAATGGCTAAATTCGTGTTGGCCCGCGTAGAGGAAGTTGATCAGGACGCCATGCGCGATGAAGAAGGGAACCGCGGGCCAGCTTCCCCAGCTAAGCCAGAGGGCGGTTCCCGTCACGGCCAGCGCGGCGAGATGGCCGCCGAGCCGCAGGGCGCCGCTCAGGTCAGACTTGACGCTGAGCGCCTTGAGCCGGGTCGGCGCGATCATGTCGCGGCGAGCAAAGACCTCATCCATCGTTCGTCTCGTCCTTCATGCGGCTTCTTCACGCTGCAGCAACATGCGCCCCGTCAGCGCAAGCGTGGTGACGACGATCAGCACGACCGAGATGGCGGCGACCGCCGGATCGATATTATCATGCACCCCCATCCACATGAGGCGTGGAAGCGTGATGGCGTTGACGCTGGTGACGAATAGCGTGACGCCGATTTCTTCCCAGGAGAGAAAGAAGGCCATCAGAGCAGCCATCATCACGCCGAAACGAATGTTGGGAAGGATAACTTTGAAGACGCGTTGAAGCGCGCTTGCCCCAAGCCCGCGCGCGGCGAGGTCGATGCGCCGATCGACTTGCGCAAGCGCGACCAGGGTCATTACGACCGCGAAAGGCGTGATCATGACGACATGCGCGATCGTCACTCCGAACCACGTGTCATAGCCGATTGCGCCGCTGACTCCGGAGAGGCTCGTCAGGAAGAAATAGAGGGTCATCGCCGAGACAATCGGCGGCGCGATCATCGGCAAGAGGACAAAGCCGACCATGAGCGCCGCGAAGCGCGGCTGGATCATCCACACGCCGAGCGAGAAAGCGAGCGCAAGCACCGTTGCGATCGCGCTGCTCACGACGCCGATGCGCAGGCTCAAGAGAATGCTGCGCGCCCAGTCTGGATCGTCGATCAGCTCGCGATAGTGGATGAGCGACAGATGGCCATTCGGCATGGTGAGGAAACGCGCGGGCGTGAACGAGATCGGCACGACCGCCAGCAGCGGCGCGAGCAGGAAGGCTGAGACCAAGCCAGCCAGCAGAAGCGCCATCCGGCCCGGGCGCTGGATCATCCCGAGCTCCCCATGAGTGCGGGCCTCGCCAGGCGGAACAACGCGGCCATGAGGGCGCCGACCAGCACGACCAACGCGACGCTGATCGCCGCGCCAAGGCCCCAGTCGGGGCTTTGGAACATGCGCAACCAGACGAGCTCCGCCGCCATGATGCTGCGGCCGCCGCCGAGAATGGCGGGCGTCACGAAGAAGCCGAGGGTGAAGACGAAGACGATGAGCGCCGCACCGACGACGCCCGAGGCGGTCATCGGCGCGAACACCGTCCAGAAAGTCCTTAAGCGCGAGGCGCCGAGGCCCCGAGCAGCCAAGAGCACGCGCTCGTCGACCGATCGCATCGAGGAGGCAAGCGGGAACACCGCGAACGGAACGAGTACATGCGTGATGCCCAAAATCACGCTGAACTCATTATAGGCGAGCGGCAGTGGCCCGGCGATCAGGCCCGCGGCCTGGAGCCATGTGTTGATGAGGCCCCGGTTGGAGAGCAGCGCGAGCCAACCGAAAGTGCGCGTAAGGATCGAGATCCAGAACGGGATCAGGATGCAGAACTCGACGAGGCGCCGCTCAAGCCGGGTGCCGCGCACCCAGACGTAAGCGATGGCGTAGGCCGCGACGACCGACAGGACCGTCACGATCAGGCAGATGCGAAAGGTGCGCAGGAACACCGAGAAAACGAGCGGATCGGTGACGAGCCGCTCGTATTGGCCGAGGCCTGGCTTGGGCAGCGTGACGCTCCACGCCGCCACGCCAATAAACGGGACGGCGTAGACGAACACAAGGAACGCAAGCAGCGGCGTCATGAGGCAGACGCCGGTCACGAAGGCGTTGTCCGACTGGCTCGCGCCTCGGCTTCGCGCGGCGCGCTCGGCGGCGGCGATGCGATCCGCATCGCCTTCCGTCGCGCCAACGGAGGCGAAGGACGAGACAGCGGTCGGACGCCTCGATCTCATGCCGAGATGATCTTCGTATATGCGTCGAGGGCCGCGCTGTAATTCTCCGAGTACCAGGGCATGTCGAGCGCCACTTGCTTCGAGAAGTTGGCCGGGTCGACGGGATTATATTTGCGCTGGTCGGGCGGAATCAGAGCGTCGGCGGCCGGATTGGCGGGACCCTGGCCCAAAAGGTTGAACATGATGAGCTGCCTCTGCGGGTCAGAGGTTGAGGCGATGAACTTCATCGCGGCGTCCTTGCCGCCGGGATTGTTCTTGATCACCGCGAGCGCGCCCGGCGAGATCAGGCCCTGGTCCCAGATGAACTTGATCTGCCCGTTCGAATCGTGATCGAGAATGGATGCCCGTGTCGACCAGATGAGCGCCATTGACGCGTCGCCGCTCAGCATCACCTGCTGGCTCGCCGCGCCGCCGCCCCAGTAGGAGACGACGTTGGCCTTGAACGCCGCGATCTTGTCGTGCGCGCGCTTCAAGTCGAGCGGATAAAGCTTTTCAGGCGCTACGCCGTCGGCGAGCAGGGCCGCCTCCCACATGCCGGCACCCCATTTGTACAGCGAGCGCTTGCCCGGATATTTCGCAACGTCGAAGAAATCGGCCATGCCCTTCGGCGGATCGGAGGCGAATTTCTGTGCGTCGTAGGCGATCACGTAGGAGAAGAAGTAGGTCGATGCGGCGTAGTCCCAGCCGAAGCCCGGCCGCATCTTGGACTTGTCGACGACGGTATAGTCGATCGGTTCGATCATGCCCTGCTTGCCGAGCGTAATGGCGGAGAAGGGATCGGCGTCGACCAGGTCCCAAGTCGGCTTGCCGCTCTTGAACTGCGCGGCGATCGCGCCCTCGGTCGGCCCGGTGCCGTCCTCCCTGACCGCGACGCCGGTCTCCTTGAAGAAAGGCTGCCCATAGGCCTGATCGTAGGCCTTGATGGCGTCGCCGCCCCAGTTGACGAGAACGAGCTGTTTGTCGGCGGCGCGGGCACGTGTCGACCTCAGCGCAAACGGCGCGCCCCCAAGCGCGATCGCCGCCCGTTGCGCGAACTGGCGTCGACTAAGGCCGCCCCGCCGCGCTTTCTCAGCCAGGATTTCGAGACAGTCTCTCTCAAAGGCGTCATTCATGATCACACTCCCGTTACCGCAAGCTGCTCGGCGCCTTCCTCAGGCAGAAGGAAGCCTTTGGTCACCGGCCACGTGACCCAGAGGTCTGGGCCGTTGGCGAGCGTCCTCGCCGCGTCCTCTGCCGGCAGCGTTACCGTCAGCCTCGTCCCGCCTCGGGTGACGAGCCCGAGCCGCGTGGAGGCGCCGAGATAGGTAGTGGCCGCGACCGAGGCCGTAACGCCGTTCGCGCCGGCCGGACAGCGGTCAGCGACAGACATGTGCTCCGGCCGCACCGCCAAAACGCCGCTCCCCCGGGCGTGATCCTGACGCGGGCCCACGAGACGGCCGCCTTCGAACAGCCCGCCGGTGCCGATGTGGCAGTGGCCGACGTCCTCGACCGGCAGAAGGTTGATCTCGCCGAGGAACTCGGCGACGAAACGGCTCGTGGGACGCTCGTAGACCTCCTGCGGCGCTGCGATCTGAAGCAATTCCCCGTGATTGAAGATCGCAATCCGCGAGGACAGAGACAGGGCCTCGCTCTGATCGTGGGTGACGAATATGAAGGTCGTGCCGAACTCCTGATGCAGCCGTTTCACTTCGTCCTGCATACGGCCGCGCAGGTGTTTGTCTAGCGCCGAGAAAGGCTCGTCGAGCAGGAGGACGGAAGGCTCGAAGACGAGCGCGCGCGCGAGCGCCACGCGCTGCTGCTGGCCACCCGAGAGCTTCGCCGGCAGCTTGCCTTCATGGCCGTTCAAGCCGACGCGCTCGACGATCTCAGCAACGCGGCGCGCAATGACGTCGCGCGGCGTCTTTCTCACCTGGAGGGGGAAAGCGATGTTCTGCGCGACCGTCATGTGCGGAAAGAGCGCATAGCCCTGAAACACCATGCCGAAGGAGCGCGTCTCCGCGCTTCTCCGCGTGATGTCCTCGCCGTCGCTCATCAGCCGTCCAACGGTCGGCTGCTCGAAGCCGGCCACGATCATGAGAAAGGTCGTCTTTCCGGAGCCGGAGGGGCCGAGCAAGGTCAGAAACTCGCCACGGCCGACATCAAGCGTCACATCTTTAAGCGCCAGGAACGACCCGAAGGACTTTCCGACGCCGACCGCCTGAAGGCTGACCGCCCTTATGCTCACTCCATTTACGCTCCGGTGCCAGATCATGGCAGGTTATCCCCGGCCGATGCTAGCGACAATTGAAGAATGGCGTTCTCTGAGCAAAAGCAAAGCCATGCTGCGCTCAAACCTTGAGCAAGATCGCCGCTCCATTATGCAGGGCGCAGCGCGATGTTGGTCCGCGCCTGCGCGGGCTTGCGTCACGCCGAGGGCGTCGCTCGTCTCCGTCAGACCGGCTCGCGCGCGAGCGGCATTGTCATGCAATGGACGCTGCCACCCCCGGCGGCGAAGAGATCGAGCTCCGGATCCAAGACCTCGATCCCCTCGGCGCGCAGCGCCGCGTTGATTCGGGCGCTGTGGCGCGGCGAGACGACACGGTCGCCGCCGAGCGCCAGCAGATTGCACGACATCGCCATCACCTCGCGATAGGTCGCGTCGATCACGCGGATTCCGCGCGTTTTCAGCCAGTCGGCGAAATCGTCGCCCAGGGCCTCGACGCAGGCCACCGCAAGCTGAGGCGCAGCCATACAGAAGAGAACGTCGAGGTGAAGGAAATGTTCGGGGAAGGAATGGAGCTTCGTCTCCCAGCCCTCGTCCGCGAACCAGCGGGCGAACTGGGCTGCCCCTTCCCGTGTTGTGCGCATTCCCGACCAGCCGACAAGAAGCAGTCCAGGCCGGATGATGTGAATGTCCCCGCCCTCGATCGCGCCATGGCTGCAATAGCGCCAGAAGCCGTTGTGGACTCCATGAAAGCGAAGGATGGAGGCGATCTCGCCGCGGCGCGGAGGGAGCGCGAGTTGGGTCAGCGCCGGTCCCCAGGGCGTGGTCTGGCTCGAATCGCGCGTATAGACCTGATAGGGCAGATGCGGCTCGGGTTCGATGTAATGACGCCGCGCTCCCGCCTGATCGAGCGCGTCCTCCAGTTGGCGGAACTCGCCTTGCAGAAGCTGCGCGTCGATCCGGCGCCCCGAGCCGAGCGTCTGGACGGCGATCGCGTTGGTCTCGATCCATCGGTAGTGATCGGGCCGGCAGCAGCACATCGGTCAGCACCCCCGTTTCGGAATCGATTGACCAGGGCAAGACCGTCTCCCGATGTTGTGCGCCTTGGACCTTCGCCGAGCGGCGAGAACCTTAAGGCCTCCGTATGGCGCCGCTCGCCCATGCGTTACCCGCCCGAAGTCCTAGAGCCGCGCTTCACCGCCGCCGGTCCTTAAGGATCTCGCGGGCGGCGTTATAGCCAGGGACGCCGCCGACGCCGCCGCCCGGATGAGCGGAGGAGCCGCATTGATAGAGGCCCTTGATCGGCGTCCGGTAGTCCGCCCAATGCGGCGCGGGGCGCGCCCAGAAGAGCTGGTCGACCTGCAACTCGCCATGGAAGATGTGGCCGTGCGGAGAGCCGATCTTCTCCTCGATGTCGGGCGGCGTCAGCGCCTGCATGCCGATGATCCCATTCGAAAAGCCCGGCGCATAGTGGTCGATGACGTTGAGCACATTGCGCACAAGCTCATCCTTGCGGGTCGCCCAATCGCCCGTCTTGAGCGTATAGGGGGCATGGCCGCCAAACAGATTGACGATGTGCTTGCCCGGCGGCGCGACGCTGTCGTCGACGAAGGTCGGCGTCACTGGCGTCACGAACGGCTCGCGCGACATGTCGCCGTATTTCGCATCGTCATAGGCCCGTTCGAGATAGTCGATCGTCGGCCCGATATGCGTATAGGTCGGATAGGCGAAGCCGCACGCCACTGGGTCGAAGGCAGTGTATTTCGGCAGCGCCTCGCAGGCGATGTTGATCTTGAACGCAGTCGAAAACGTCCGGTACGCCTCAAGGTCGCGAACGAACTCCGCCGGCAGCTTCGACTTGTCGAGGAACTTGAGGAAGGTGAGCTTCGCCGAGACGTTGCTCGCGACGATTCCGGCTTCGTAGCGCGTCCCGTCAGCGAGGGTGACGCCGGTCGCGCGGCCGTTCGCCGAGTCAATCCCGGCGACCTCGCAATCCGTCTTGCAGACCAGCCCCTTCTCCTTGCCTGAGCGCGCGATCGCCTGGGTGATCGCACCCATGCCGCCGCGCACGAAGCCCCAGCCGCCCGCGCCCGCGTGCTCGCCCATCACGTGATGCATGATGACGTAGGCGGAGCCGGGGCTTTTCGGCCCGACAAAAGTACCGATGCCGCTGTAATAGGCGAGCACCGCCTTGATCTCGGTGCGCTCGAACCATTCGGACAGATAGTCGTCGGCGCTCATTGTCACCAGGTCGACGAGGCGGAACAGCTTGTTCCCGACACGGCGATATTTCCACAGGAATTTCGCTGTCTCCTTGAAGGCCCGCCAGTCGCGGCACGACGGGTCGGGCGGCGTCTCCAGGAGCAGTCGGCGCATGATCTTGACCGACTCCATGAGGTATCGGTCGAATTCGGGATAAATCGCCGCGTCCTTGGCGGAGAAGCGCTTAAAGGACTTCTGCGTCTTGGCGATATCGTCAGCGAAAATGATGTAATCATTGCCCGGCTGCACGCCGAACATGTCGGTCGCCGGCAGCACCTTGTAACCGTATTTGGAGAGTTCGAGATCGGCGATGACTCGTGGGTGCAGGAGGCTCATCAGATAGCTGAAGACGGAAAACTTGAAGCCTGGCACCACCTCCTCGGTCACGGCTGCGCCGCCGAGCACGGGGCGCCGCTCCAAAACCAGCGTCTTGAGGCCAGCGCGCGCGAGATAGGCGCCGCAGGTCAGTCCGTTATGGCCGCCTCCGATAATGATCGCGTCGTAGCGCTCCGCCATGTTTCAGTTCTCCGGCATCTCAACTGCCTCTTCATCGGCACGAACTCGACGCGGCGCGGCTATTAGCAAAATCGACCTCGGCGACGGTCGCTTGTCGAGTGAATGACCCCAGGGCCATTGTTTCGCTCTAGCAGCACGACGCAACTTCCGCTGCAAAATCATGATGTCAGAGTGGTACCAAAATACGCTTCCGCAAGCCAAATTAAGCGATCGAACTCCACCGAGATTCTCTTCGAGAGGCATTGTCACGTCCGCGCTTTTTGCTTGTAGTCCGCGCCCGGCATCCGTCGGCCCGCACGAACAAAATCAATAATTTTGCATGTCAGGCTGCAGATGACTGTTTCTCTTTTGCGATCCGCTCGGCGTCCTGCGGGAATTTGCTCCGAGAATGAAATTAAACACGGGTTGAGGCCGTCCAGGCGCCGTCGCCTGCAAATCAGCGGGAATCCTTGTGGCCGCTTCGGCGCATTCAGCGAGCGCCGCGGGCGACATGCCTAGCGCGCACTCGAAGGCGCGATTCGGCACTTTCGCCAGCTGACGAAGCAAAGCCGCGGCGCGTTTGGCATGGCGCTGAGCCGCCGCATTTTTGCGCTCTCGGATCTTGACTCCCGCTGCCGACAACAGGATCAAGCCCTTGAAGAGCATGCGCAGCGGGCCGTCTCGATCCGCAACCTGCCAAAGACCTTCCCAGGCCTCATGAGCTTCCCAGTAATAACCGTGATTGAAGAGGTCCAGACCCCATAGGAATGCGTCTGAGCTAAGTGATGCCGCCACGGCAACCGGAATAGGTTCGACATGGTAGCTATGTCCCGTGGGATCGCGCACGGGATGCGGGCTCTTGCCTGGCAGATACGCATAGGCTGGAAGGCTCTTCTGCGGCAGCCAGCGCGGGCGTGATATCGAACCAATAGCCACCAAAAAAGTATATCACGCCAATGACCATGGGCTGATCTGAAGATTCGATGCGTAGCTGTCGGCTCATGGGCCCGAGAACATCATGATATCGGCGTCGCCGCGTCATCACGGTGCCAGCTTGGCTCCATATGCGAGCGACGAGGTTTGTGAATCTTGATTATGAGCGCCCCGAACGGCTCTGGGGCGGCAAGGTTACCCATGAGGTCTCGGAGGGGCTAACGCTGACAAATGGTCCACCGCCTGCAAGCCACGAGCAGGCACGCTCTTTGCACAAGCGGTACGAATGCACGGTGTAGTGTGCATACGGCTTCGCAAGGCCGGGAGCATCGCTGACGAGCGCGGCGCGTTCGATGCTGGCGGGCGAGGCGCTGCCAGTCGATAGCGCCAGGCGTTCTCGCCAAATCATACAGATCCTCTGGCCTGCCGAGCAAACGCTCGTCGCTCGTGCATCCTGTGAGAAAGATCGCGCTGATATCGATGCGGATGGCCTTATCTTGATCAGGGGCCACTCCCCGGGCCCGCAATCGGCGCCACGTCGCCGGTTGATCGATCAGGCGTGTCCTCTTTCCAACGCACAGATCCAATAGGGCGCTCCAACATTCGTCGCATCCGGATGGGTTCCGGGCCAATATGGAATTCGTTGGCGCGCAGGTGTAACGCGCGCTCCGATGCCGTCGACCGGCTTCGCTGCCGCAGATAGTCGTGCCGCGTTGGGCAGTGGTAGCGCTCCGTCCAGAGTTGAGGATCGGCGATATCCCGCGCGATCGACCACCCATAAGCGCCATTCCGCTGACGGCTTAGTTGAACGTGCTGCATGACCGCGTAGAAGAGACGCGCCCTGGCGGGATCGACACGATATTCGATCTCAATCTCGATCGGTCCGCTGCGTGGGGTCAGTGAAAGGCGCACCTCGGGGTCGGCAAGGACGTCAAGGGACAGCTCATTAGGGCCGCTGACCGTTGGCATCCGCATCCACAAGCCGAGCAATGGCGAAGCAACCAAGGCACGCCAGAAATGAGCAGCGCGCGCTCGACGCCAATCCCATTTGCTATGGTGCCCCACATCCAGCTGCCAAGTGCAATCCCACCTGTGATGGCCGCCTGATAGGCGGCCAGCGCCCGACCGGCGACCCAGCGCGGGGCGGCGAGCTGGACACCAACGTTGAACAGCGTGACCGAAGCCGTCCAGCCGGCTCCCGCGAAGACGAGCGCGCTCCCGGATAGCATTGGCCAGCGGCTTATCGCGACAAGGACGACGCACACGCCCATGACGATCATGCACAGGCGGATCGAAACTTCGTCTCCCAGACGTCCGCGAATCTTGGATATATTGAGCGCTCCTATCACTGCACCCATGCCAAACGCCCCCAGCATAACGCCGTATGTTTGAGCGCCGCCGTGCAACAGGTCGCGTGTGACGATCGGCATGAGCGCTGAGACTGAACCGCCGGCAATCCCGGTCACCAAGGTCCGGCCAAGGACAATTCGAATCGGTGGCGAGTGCACGACATAACGAACGCCCGAAATAACGGCCCGCGCCAATCTTTCCGGCGGCAACCGCGAGGGCTCCGTCTTCCGACGCCAGACAAACAAGACGATCAGAAGGGGTAGGTAAAGAAGCGCGTTCGTAATGAATGCGGCGACGGCGCCCGCCGACGCGACTATGACGCCACCGATCGCCGGTCCAAAGCTGCGGGCAATGTTGTAGCTGATGCCATTTAGCGCAACCGCTGAGGGCAGTGCCTCCACAGGCACCTGTTCGCTGACAGACGCCTGCCACGCCGGTCCGAACAAGGCCATTCCACTGCCAATGATGAAGCAGAAGACAAGCAGAATGACGGGGTCTGATTGACTCTTGGTGCAAGCGACGCGGCTTGCGACGCTGCCGATGATGTGCCGGCCGGCTAGCCTCTAACGACGGTATGCGGCAGCAAGGGGCGATGAAAACATCGATCG
>Ga0209624_10000333_pt1 | contig 41558 bp, 26 predicted proteins | sample JacPinW_OM2H0_O1_FD_188565 | JGI IMG/M metagenome (GOLD analysis project Ga0209624, IMG submission 188565) | Forest soil microbial communities from Algoma, Ontario, Canada - Jack Pine, Ontario site 1_JW_OM2H0_O1 (SPAdes) (version 2) | ecosystem: Environmental > Terrestrial > Soil > Boreal...
CGCTCGAAACCTGGAAAAGTCCCCCCGAGAGCGGCCTGCGCGTCACCTGGCTCGGCCATTCCACCCTTCTCATCGAGATCGATGGCCTGCGCGTGCTGACCGATCCGGTCTGGGGGCCGCGTGCGTCGCCCTCAAGACTCGCCGGGCCTAAGCGTTTTCAGCCGGTGCCGGTGGCGTTGCGCGAGCTGCCACCGCTCGACCTGGTGCTGGTATCGCACGATCACTACGATCACCTCGATTACCCGACGATCCGCGAGCTGCGCAAGCTCGATGTGCCCTTCGTGACCTCGCTCGGGGTCGGCGCCCACCTGGAAGCCTTCGGTGTGCGGCCCGAGAGAATCTTCGAGCTCGACTGGTGGCAAACCCACGCACTGCCGAACGCCGGCCTTACCGTCACGGCCGCTCCCTCGCAACATTTTTCCGGGCGCACGCCGGGCAGCCGCAACACCACGCTGTGGTCCTCGCTCGTCATCCGCTCGCCGCGGCACACGGTGTTTTTCAGCGGTGATACGGGCCTGACGACTGAATATCAGCTCATCCGCGAGCGGCTCGGTCCTTTCGACCTGGTCATGCTCGAGGTGGGTGCCTTTCATCCGTCCTGGGGTGACATGCACCTCGGGCCGTACAACGCGCTGAAGGCGCTGTCGCTTTTGGGCGGTGGTCCGTTCCTGCCCATTCACTGGGGGACTTTCAGCCTCGCCATGCATGCCTGGGATCAGCCCGCGGAAGCGCTGCTGGAAGAAGCTCCTAAGCTCGGCGCACAGCTCATGATGCCGCGACTCGGGGAGCCCGTGCAGCCGGCGCACGCGGCCAAGCTTGAACCGTGGTGGCGTGCGGTGGAGGCCGGCGCAGCGATTTCATCCGGCGAGGGCACAGCGGACGGGGCGCTGCCCAAGTCCATGTCCTGGCCGATCGATTAGCCTGCCGTTGCCGCGGATCCTTCCGCGCTTGCGGCCCCGCTGCCGCTAATGCATGGTGGCGTTGAGTCCCTTGAAGATTGGCTCAAAGGCGCCCTTGGCTTCGGCAAATCGCAGGGACTTCACGCGCTCCACCAGAATCTCGGGGCTGTCCGGAGAGCTCGCGAGAAGGCTCATCACCTCGCTGATGAAGTCCTTCAGCGGCATCGCCCTTTGATCGCTGGCCTGATCTTCGCCCATGAGCTCGGTCTGCACGTAGGGCGGGATGAGTTCGAGCACCTGCACCGAGCTGTCGCGCAGCTGGTAGCGCAGCGATTGCGTGTAGGAGTGGATCGCCGCCTTGGTCGCGCAGTAGGTGGGTGTCATCGCCAGCGGAATGAACGCCAGTCCCGAGGAGACGGTCATGATCGTCGCGCGTGGCTGCGAGCTGAGCAGCGGCAGCAGCGCGGCCGTGAGCCGGATCGGCCCGAGCAGATTCGTGGCCACGGTCGCCTCGGCGTCCTCGAGCGCGCCTTTCCTCAGCGCCTCCGGGCGCATGATGCCCGCGTTGTGGATCACGACGTTCAGCGCCGGGTAGTCCTTGCCGAGCTGTTGCGCGAAACGGCCGATCGCATCGGCGCTCTCGATATCGAGGACCGCCGAGCGCATCCCCGGATTCGCCGCGGTGGTCTCATCAAGCCTCGCCTTGCGGCGCCCCGCAATGACGACCTGGTTGCCGTTGGCATGAAATGCCTCCGCCAGCGCGCGGCCGATCCCGGAGCCTCCGCCGGTAATCAGCATGGTGTTGCCGCTCGAGTGCATCATTGCCCTCCATCAGGCCTGGCCGATGTCCAGCCTCTTGATCTTGCCGTTGGCCGACAACTGGAACCTGAAATAGCTGCGAAAATCCCCCCACAGCTCCGAGTGGAAGTGTCCCGTCAGATCAAGGCCGTGGTTGTCGACTCCGTCGATCGAAGTGAACCGCTCGTGACCGACCGCCTCGCGATTGAACTCCTCGAGGCTGCGCGGACTGCCATCATCAAACAGCCTCGCATCGGCTTCGAACTGCGCGGCCCACGCCTCGCTGTCGCCGCGCTGCAGGGCATCGATTGCGGCGCGTACGGTCGGGTTGGTGAGTTTGTCCGTGTCCACGCTACCACACCTCGCAGCGATCGGCGGCGCTGCGCACCATGGCCGCGCCGCTCTTGCAGCTGAAGGCCTGCGCGAACTCGCTCAAGTTAGACAAGGGTCCGATCACACGGAACTTGGCGATCGGATGCGGGTCTCCCTGCACCATCAGGCGCTGCGTTTCCGGGCGGATCTCATCGCCGCGCCACTGACCCCAGGCGATGAAGAACTGCTGCTCGGGGCTTAGGCCATCGACCGTGGGCCCGGGGTGAGGATGCTGTGTTTTCTGGAAGGCCCGGTAGGCGACCTTCACGCCGGCAAGGTCCGCGATGCTCTCGCCGAGCACGAGCTTGCCGTTGTGGTGGATGTTCGGCTCGATGAAATAGCCATCGAACTGGCGGGCCACGCACGCGGTGCGGACCTGGAAGCGCTTGAGGTCCTGCGCGCTCCACCAGTCGGACAGCCGCCCGAGCGCGTCGAACTGCGCTCCCTGGTCATCGAAACCGTGGCTGACTTCGTGTCCGATCACGACGCCGATGCCGCCGTAGTTCACCGCATCCACCGCCCTGGCATCGAAGGCCGGCGGCTGCAGGATCCCGGCCGGAAACACGATCTCATTGAGCTGCGGGTTGTAGTAGGCGTTCGAGGTCGGCGGTGTGTCGCCCCAGCGGCTGCGATCGGTGGGCTTGCCGATGAGCGCGCGGTCGTCCTTTACGTTCCAGTCGCTCGCCGCCAGCAGGTTGTTCCAGTACGAGCTGCGGTCGATGTGGATGCTGCTGTAGTCCTTCCACTTGTCCGGGTAGCCGATCTTTTTGTTGAGAGTGGTGAATTTCTCCAGCGCCTTCTTCTTGGTATCCGGCCCCATCCAGGTCAGTCCTTCGATGGTCTCGTGCATGGCCGCGACGATATTCTCGACCATCAGCTGCGCGCGATGCTTCGCGTCCGGCGGGAAGTATTTCTCCACGTACTTCTGGCCGAGCGCATCGCCGAGCAGCCGATCGGTCTCCTCCGCGCAGCGCTTCCAGCGCGGCTTGAGTTCCTTGGCGCCGCCAAGATAGGCATCGTAGAAGGTAAAGTTCTCCTGCACGAAGGGCGTGGGTAAGCCGATGACGGCCGCGTGCAGGAACTGCCACCTGAGGTAGGTCTTCCAGTGCGCAAGCGGGGTGGTCTTGAGCTCTCGCTCGAGCTCCTGCTGAAACTTCGGCTGGTCGACGTTCACCACCCCGCGCGGCATGCCGGCGTCAGAAAAGTACGTGCTCCACTCGACCGAGGGGGCGAGTTTGGTCATGTCCTCGAATGACATCTTGTGATCGGTGGCGGCCGGATCGCGCAGCGCCACGTTGTCGAGCGATGCGCCGGCGAGGCTCGTCTCCAGGCGCAGTACCGTGTCCGCCGCGCTGCGCGAGCTGCCCTCATCGGCGCCGGCGAGGGCAAACATGTGGGCCACGTGCACCAGATACTTCTCGCGCGCTTCCTTGAAGCGCGCTTCGGTCTTGAAGTAGTAGTCGCGGTCCGGCAGGCCGAGGCCGGCGGCCGCGATTTCCGCCAGCGTCTGCGTCGGATCGTGGTAATCGGGTGAGGAGTTGAGTTGGAAGGGTGCCAGCACGCCGAAGCTCTGCAGGTGACGGATGACGCGCTGCAGATCCGCCGGCGTCTGGATGGCGTCGATCTCGCTCAGGATCGGGGCGACCGGCGCAAGTCCCGCCTTGTTGATGCGTGACTCGTCCATGCAGGAGCCGTAGAAGTCGCCGATCAGTTGCTCGTTGCTGCCCTTGCGCCAGTCCGAGCGCTGCGCGATCGGCTCCAGGATGTCCTTCAGCTGCGTCTTGGCATCCTCGCCGGCCTGCCAGCGGCGGCTCCAGTGCGACTGCGAGGCCGGTATCGGGTTTTTGGCGCGCCAGGTGCCGTTGGCGTACTGATAGAAGTCGCTACAGGCAGCGGCGCTCGTGTCGAGGTCCTCCAGATGGATGCTCGGCTGCTGACCCCAGGCGCTCGCGGCGAGCACCGACAGGGCAATGAAGCGGAACAGCTTGGCAGCGGTCATGGGCATCCTCACTGATCGATGGCGATTGTTGTTATGGGCGCTTGCCGAGGACGTCTGCGAGCGGTGCGGCAGCGGCGGGGATCGCCTTGGGGTAGTCCTTGCCCAACAGCGCAGCCACCGTGGCCGCAATCTGCGCCTGGTGAACTTCCGCGGTCTGGCTGCGCTCCCCGAGCGGCGCGGTGTCCGGGCCGATCACCGCGATCCAGATGTTCTCGGAGCCTTTTTCCTTGACCCCGTGTTCGCGCCACTCGGTGAGCCCGCCGCCGCGGCCATGATCGGTGGTGATGATGAAGGTGGTCTGGTCACGATAGGCCGGCTGCGCCTGCAGGGTGTTCCAGAGCTGCTCGACGAAGTGATCGAAGACATGCGCGCTGTGCAGCACGAGGTCATAGCGCCCGGCGTGTGCCCAGTTGTCCGTCTCGCCGTATCCGACGAACAGGACGCGCGGCTGATGCTTGCTCAGAAAGTCCAACAGCGGCATTTGCAGAAATGAGTCGTAGACGTCCTCATCGTCGAGCTTGGTCGTGAACTGGTAGAGCTGGTTCAGCAGCCGCTCTTGGGCGGCGCTGGCATTCGGATAGGGCAGGTCCCAGCCGACCTGCAGGGGCAGATGGCTGCGCGACACGTTGAAGATGTCCTTGAAGATCGACCAGGTCGCAAATACGTTCACCTGCCCGTGCAGGTCCGGCAGGGAGTTGAGCCATTCGAACACGGAAACGTTGGGATTCGGGCCGAACTCGTTGCTGTCGATGCGCGCATCAGGATGTCCGGTGAGCATCTCGTTGTAGCCAGGATACGAGAAGGCCAGCCCGTTGGTGACCCGGGCGTTGCTGCTCAGGGCGCGGTTGCCGAAGATCTGGCCATGCGTGGCGACGGTGGACCACAGGAACGGGAACAGTGCCTTGCGGCGCTCCTTCGCCTCGGCACGCCAGAACTCGCGCTTCAGGTCCTCCTCCTTGTCCCAGATGCCACCGTTGGTCTCGTTGAGCAGGGTCGGGTCGGCGCCGGTGAAAACTTCCTGCCAGCGCACACCGTCGCTGACGATCAGCACGACGTTACGGGTCTTGAGGGCGGTGCCGACCTGCGCGTGCGCGCTCGGCAGCCAGGCGATGAGCAGCGCCAGAACGGCACTCAGCGCGCGCGTTGAAACCATCCAGCTGGCCATCGGTTTCTTCTTGGTTGGTCCTGGGCAGGGGGCCAAGGGTAGCGCGTCGCAAAATGCCGGTACAATAGGCGCACGCTTTTGCATCCCGTCGCGGTTACCCCATGCGCTGCGCTTGCCCTGCCCGGCTGCTGATTCTCGGCGCGCTGCTGGCGCAGCTGTGCGCAGCGGCGGCCGATTCCAGGGCCCTCGTCGCGGCGACCGCAGTATCGCCGGGTTCTGGCAATTCGACCATGGTAGTAGGGCGGCTGACGCTGCAGCGCTGCCAGACGGGGGCGCCCTGGTGCGGCACCCTGGTGCGAGCGCTGGATCCTTCCGGCGCGCTCCCGGGCACGATCCCGGTCTATTTCGAGTACTACCCGCACTCGGCGGTGGGAGCTGCGGCCGGCACGCTGGTGGCGACCGAGGGCGGCCCGGGATACCCGGCCACCGAGTCCCGCGACGAGTACCTGGCGCTGTTCGGGCCGCTGCGCGCCGACCACGACGTGCTGCTCATGGACAACCGCGGCACCGGGCGCTCGAGCGCGCTCGACTGCCGCGAGCTGCAAAACGCACCCCTGCTCACCGAAGCCGACATCGGCGCCTGCGGCCGCTCGCTCGGGCCGGCAGCGCCCCTGTACAGCAGCGCGCTCGTGGCAGATGACCTCGCCGCACTCCTGGACGCGCTGGCGTTAGGCCGCGTCGACCTGTACGGAAGCTCCTCCGGCACCTACACGGCGCAGGTGTTCGCGCTGCGCCATCCGCACAAGCTGCGTTCGCTGGTGCTCGATGGGGCGTATCCACTCGATGGCCCGGACTACCCGTGGTATCCGCACTATGCGCCTGCGATGCGCCGGAAGTTCAACCTTGCCTGTGAACGCACCGCGGCCTGCAGGGCACTTGCGGGCAGTTCGCTCGATCACATCGCCCCCGCACTCGCACAACTGCGCGCCCGGCCGTTCGAGGCCAGGGTGCGCTACGGCGATGGGCGGCTCATGACTCTCACCGCCGATCCCACCGCGCTTGCAATCGTCATGTTCGGCGGTTCGCCGGCCTACTCGAGCGTGCGGGAGACGGATGCCGCCGCACGCGCCTTCAGCAGCGGAGACTCGCTGCCGCTGCTGCGCCTCATGGCGGAGACGCTCGGTAGCGTCGACTCGCGCGATCCGACCCGTTCGCCGGCGCTTTTCAGCGAAGGCCTCGCCGCGGCGGTTTCCTGCACCGATCCGCCGCATATCTTCGACATGGCCCTGCCGCCGAAGCTGCGGCTCGCCGCGCGTGACGCCGCGCTGGCGCGGCGCGGGCGCGAGGCACCGCAAACCTACGCGCCGTTCACGATCGACGAGTACCGCCGCATGCCGCTCGACTATGCCTTCATCGATCAGTGCGTGCAGTGGCCGGCACGCGCGCCGGACGCAGCCCCGCTCATCCCGGCCGGCACGCGCTATCCGGCCGTTCCGGTCCTGGTGGTGTCCGGTGAGCTGGACAACATGACGAGCGTGGCGGACGGGGCCGACGCTGCGTCGCACTTTCCACGCTCGCATCACGTCATTCTCGCCAACAGCTTCCACGTCAATGCGCTGCCCTCTGCGCGCAGTGAATGTGGCGCGCGGCTGGTGCGCCGGTTCATCCAGACGCTCGCGAGCGGCGATGAGAGCTGCGCGGCGGCCGTGCCGCCGGTGCCCCTGGTGCCGCGCTTCGCCCGCTGGGTGCGCGAGCTCGACCCGGCGCAGCCCTCATCCGCCAACCAGGCTTCACAGGCGCGGCTGCGCGTGGTGACGGCAGCATTGCTCACCGCGGCGGATGTGCTGGCGCGCGCCGAGGAAAATGGAGCGGGTCGCGGGATCGGGCTGCGCGGCGGCACGTTCACGAGTGCGGCGGCGGGGCAAGGCTACCGTGTGCAGCTGACCGATGTGCGCTGGACCGAGGATGTGAGTGTTTCCGGGTCGCTCGAGGCGGGCGAACCGGGGGCAGTCGTGCGCGCGGACCTTGACGTGCGCTCCCCGGCTGGGGCCGGAAGGCTACAGTTGAGCTGGCCGCAAGGCGCACTCGGGGCGCACGCTGCCGCGCTCGGCAAGCTCGGCGCTGAGCGCGTGGCTGCGCAGGCCGAGGCTCCCTAGAACGGCCGTTGCGCGCCATGCATCGGCGGTGAGACAGTCGCAGGCGATGGGAATCCGAGGGTCTCATGGCTAGCGATTCAGGGGTGATCCTCGAGCCGGAAGTCCTGCGAGGACTCACGCAACGCTCGGATGCCCGCGGCTGGCTGCAACTTGGCAGCCACGTCGGCTTACTGTCCGCAACCGCGTTTCTCGTTTGGGCGAGTCGCGGCCAGCCGTGGCTGGCGCTGCCAGTGGCCCTGTACGGGGTCGTGCTGTGTTTCCTGTTCTGCGCGCTGCATGAGACCACCCACCGCACCGCGTTCGCGAGCGCGGCGCCCAACGAACTCATCGCCGGGCTGTGCGGCGCGCTGCTGATGTTGCCGTCCGGGTATTTTCGCTTCTTCCACTTTGCCCATCACCGTTTCACGCAGGATCCGGCGCGCGACCCCGAGCTGACAGTGGCGCCCCCTGGCACGCTGACTAGCTATCTGTGGCGTGTCTCGGGCTTGCCGTACTGGCGTGATCGACTGACGGTGACTTTGCGCCACGCACTGACGGGGGAGGTGACCGAGCCGTTCGTGCCGCCCGAGAAGTGCGCGCTCGTGGTACGCGAAGCGCGCATTCTGTGGGCCTGCTATCTGGGCGTGATTGCACTCTCACTGTACTTTCGACGCGCGGATGCCCTGATTTACTGGGTGATCCCGGTGATTCTGGGCCAGCCGCTGCTGCGCATGTTCCTTTTGTCAGAGCACCAGGGCTGCGCCCTGAGCGAGGACATGCTGGCCAATACCCGCACCACCTACACCAACGCGGCGGTGCGGCTGCTGTCGTGGCGGATGCCCTACCATGCCGAGCACCACTGCTTCCCCTCCGTGCCGTTTCACGCGCTCGCCCGGCTGAATGCACTGATCAGACAGCGTACCCAGGTGAGCGCTCCGGGCTATTTCGCCCTGCATCGCCGGCTGCTGCGCGACTTTCACTCGGCAAAAAACTGACCGGTGCGTGCCTGCCGGGCAACGGCGGCGCCTCAGCCCTCGCGCCCCGGCGCGCGCCGCAGTGGATCGACCAAAAGCCAGGCAAGCCCGCTGACGATCGCCAGCGCCGCCCCGATCAGGAAGGCCGGTGTCCACGCGTGATGGCCCGACAGGTAGCCGACGATCGGGGTTGCGATCAGGCCGCCCACGTTGCCGCCGGTGTTGAGCAGGCCCGAGGCCGCCATGGTGTCGGCGCGCCCGACGTGCATGATCGCGGCCCAGTACGGCCCTTCATTGATTTCCACCGCGGCGAAGCACAAGGCAAGTGCTGCGACCGCGACGTAGGCGTTGGCAGCGTCAACCGCCACGAACTGCAGCGCGCCTGCGGCCGGCAGTGACAGCAGCGGAATGATCGACAGGCCGCGGCGCACCCCCCAGCGCTTGCCGAACACGCAGGCAAGCTTGCCCCCCACCCCGGAGCTGACGGCGGCGGCGAGCGGTGGCGCGCTGGCGAGCCAGCTGCTCTCGAGCAACGTGAAGTGCCGTTCCTGCACGAGATAGAGGAAACACCAGTTCGCGAGCAGGTAGAACACGTAGTTCATGCACAGGTAGGAGGCGGTCAGCGCCAGTACGTCGCGGTCCTTGATGAGCTCCCACATGCGTCGCCACGAGATCGTGTTGTCCACGTGCGCTGCGCGCTGCGGCCCAAGCTCTGCCAGCTCCGCGGCAGTGACGGCCGGATGCTCGGCCGGGGTGTTGCGCCCGTAGCGGCCCCACCAGATGACCACGATCACGGCGGGCAGCGAGGTCCAGATGAGCGCCCGCTGCCAGTCGAACTCGGCCATGAGCCGGCCGATGAGGATGGGAGCAAGCGCGGCTCCCAGCCCCAGGCCCATGGTCTGCAGGCCCTGCACCAGCGGCCACTGGTCGGCGGTGAACCAGGTCTCGAAAACACCCGCGGAGACGGGGAAGATCGGGCCCTGTGCCGCGCCGAGCAGGAACTGGATGGCGGCCAGAACCAAAAACAACGCCGAGCCGGCGAGCAGCAGGGGAACCAGCGGTGTGGCGAGCGTGGCGCCGAACGCCACGAGTCCGATGATGACGAACATCAGCCGCGCGCCGAGGCGCTGACCGAGGACTCCGCCGGGAAACTGTAGGGCGGTATAGCCCAACAGCAGTGCCGTTTCGAGCCAGCCGATCTGCATCTGGTTTAAGCCCAGCTGCGGCATCATCTGGTAGGCGGCGATGGTCATGCTGCGCTGCTGCAGATAGCCAATCAGCCCGAAGCCGAACATGAACGCGAAGATCTTCCAGCGCACGCGAACGCGTGCTGCCGTCTCAACCCCGCTTGGCTTTACCGTCACGCCAGGTCGACCGCGTCCCCGATCCGATCGAGGACGTAGCGGCGGATGTCGAGATTGAAGTCTTCCATCGGTGAGTAATAGCCGCGCTGGTGCACGCGCGCGCTGATGCCGGCCTGCACGGCCTCGCAGATCGCCCAGTCCTGGCGATTGACCAGATCCCAGAAGGCGGTGGCGTCGGAGGGCTCGAAGTCGGGCTTGCTGAGCTCGAACGGCTCAAACAGGAAATGACACACGATGCTGGTGAGCGTCGGGCTGCGCGGCAGCAGGATGAAAACGGCCGCGTGATCGCAGGCAAGACTGACGAAGAGATTCGGGTAGGCGAGCTCACCCTTGTGGCGCACCCTCTCGTCCTCGTTGAGGCCCGGAAAGGGGCGCCGCCGCGTGGTGCCGGAAGTGGTGAAGGTGTAGGCGCCGGGGCGATGCGGGATGCCGCGCATCCAGTCAAGATCCGCGCCGCCGCGATCGCGGAACGCCGGCACCACCTCGCACAGCTCCGGATGCACCCCGGCGCAGTGATAGCACTCGTTGTAGTTCTCGCAGATCACCTTCCAGTTCGCGGCGACCTCGTAGCGGATCGAGTGACCGATCCGAAGCTCGCTCAGGGGATAGCGCGCGGTGCGCGCGGGGATCTCGCCCAACTGCGCGGCCAGCGGCGCGGCGGCAGCAGGCGTCAGGTGCACGAACACGAAGCCGCCCCAGCACTCGAGCCCCACCGCGTACAGGCTGAAGAGACTCGCATCGAAGTGCGGCTGGCCGAACAGGTGCGGAGCTGCGACCAGGCGGCCGTCGAAGTCGTAGGTCCATTGATGATAGGGACAGGTGATGCGCGAGGCGGCGATGCCGCCGGGCAGGCGCGCCTGCGGGGCGGCTGCGGCCTCGGCGGGGCCCCGACACAGGCGTGCACCGCGGTGCCGGCACACATTGTAGAAGGCGCGCAGGCGCCCCTCGCGGTTGCGCACCAGCAGGATGCTCTCGCCGAGCACGTCCAGCACCCGGAAGGCGCCCGAGTGCGCCAGTTCCTCTTCGCGAGCGACGCACACCCATTCGCGGCAGAAGATGCGCTCCTTCTCCAGTGCAAACACGCGCTCGGAGCGATACCAGCTCGAGGGCAGCGTCGGCTCCAGTCCGGCAAGCTTCGGCGGCAAACTTTCAGCGCTCATGCCAGCCTCGGCAGCGGGCTGTCGCGAAGCGGTGTCAGGGTATTCGGATCGGCATCCAGCTCGCGCGCATAGCGGTGGCCGCTGTAGACCGCATGCACGATCGCCCCCGGTGCGAGCGCATCGCCGATCCTGGTGACCGAGCGGATCCCCGCTGCGGCGAGCTCATCGGCGCGGCCGGTGAGCGCCCCGTGCAGGGCGTCCTCGGCAAAGCGGGCGCCGACGATCACGAGCGACGCGCAGGGCAGGCGCAGCGGCGCATGGGTGAACTGGTTGGCGAGTGTGACCTCGCCGCCCTCGAGAGCCGTCACGCGCGAGAGGGTGTGCAGTGCGATTCCTGCCGAGAAGAGTGCGCGGTGAATCTGCGGCTGCTCGTTGCTCATGATGGCCCACGCGGAGGCATGTCCGGCCGGTGTCACGTAACTCACCGAGTGTCCGCCTTTGGCGAGGTGTTCCGCAAGGACGCTGCCCATGTAGTAGTTGTCAAAATCATAGACCACCACCGGGCTCTCAAGAGGCGTGCCGGCGGCAACGTCATCGGGCGTGAACACGTTCGCAGAGTCGAGCATTCCGAGCGGGATCTCGAGTGCGGAGTAGAGCAGGCGTGCCCAACGGGCGCCGGTGGCGATGACCACGTGCGTGTTAGCCAGTTCCAGGATCTCATCCGCCGACAGCCGGTTGCCCCGATACACGTTCACGTTCGGCAGCCGCTCAAGCTGGCCCAGGCGCCAGTCGAGCACGCGTCCCCAGCCGGCCAGTCCCGGCAGGCGGGTTTCGAAGCACAGGCGCCCGCCGAGATCCTCGCCCGCCTCCGCAACCGTGACCTCATAGCCGCGCCGCCCGAGCGAGAGCGCACACTCAAGACCGGCAGGTCCCGCTCCCACGATCAGAACCGAGGCATCGCTGCCGGCGGCGGCGATGCGCTCGGGATGCCAAGCGCGGCGCCACTCCTCGCCGATGGTCGGGTTCTGCGTGCAGCGCACCGGGACACTATCGTGCCAACTGGAGATGCAGATGTTGCAGCCGATGCATTCGCGGATGTCCTGCTCGCGGCCTTGGTCGATCTTCAGCGGCAGGAAGGGATCGGCGATGGAGGGTCGCGCGGCGCCGATCAGATCGAGCACGCCGCGCCGGATCTGACCGACCATGGTGTCCGGAGAGGTGAAGCGGCCGACCCCGACCACGGGTTGCCTGGTGATCTTCCTGACGAAGTCGATGATCGGCTCGTGGCTGCCTTCCGGGGAGAAGCGCGAGGGGGCGCAATCGGTCGGCGAGGAGTCGAGCTTCACGTCCCACAGGTCCGCCGCATCGGCCAGCAGTGCCACGACCTCGTGCGCCTCCGATGGAGCGCTCTCGCTTCGCCGTGCGCGCAGCTCCTCGAGACTGATGCGAAGCGCCACCGCACACGAGCCGCCCACCGCCTCGCGCGTCACGTCCAGAAGCTCGCGCACGATACGCACCCGATTGCCCACGCTGCCGCCATAGCCATCGGTGCGCTGATTCCACTCCGGCAGCAGGAACTCGTAGGGCAGGTAGCCCATGCCGGCGTAGACGTAGACGATGTCGAACCCGGCGCTGCGGGCGCGGCGCGCCGCCTGCGCCTGCGAGTCAAGCAAGACACGGATGTCCTTGGCATCCATGACCTTCGGCCGCTGGTTGCCCATGAAGTTGACGTGCGTGGCCATCCAGGAGGTGCCGGAGGGCGACAGCGGCGGGGTGCGCACGGTGCGGTTCATGACCGAGCCGCCGCCGTGCCACAACTCCACCCCCGCGAGCGCGCCGTGCCGGTGCACCGCCTCGGTCATGAGCGCGTGCGAGCGGATATCCTCGTCATCCCACAAAGTGGCGAACGGCAGCGGTGAATCATCCGAGCTTGGGTCGATCGACACGTAGCCGGTGCACACCACGCCCCAGCCGCCCTCGGCCTTGGTCTCGCGGAACTTCGCGCGCATGTGCGGCATCGAGTTGGTCATGCCGGCGGCATGCGGCACCGCATAGAAGCGGTTCTTTGCGGTGACCGGCCCGATCTTCACCGGCTCGAACAGGACGTCGTATCGCGGATTGCGAGCCATGCCGGGAGCAGTCTGCCCGTAGTTGAGCGAATGTTCAATAGCGGCCAGGCAGCCGCTTCGCTATGATGCCGCCGCAAAAGCCGCACGCCCCCATCAAGAGGAAGCGCTCATGCGCGTCAAGCCGCTCATTCTTGTGACCCTCATGGCCCTGACTCCGCGCCTGTTGCCGGCACAGTCGGTCGCGCCCGACACGGCCGAACCCGGCTCGACCGAGGAAATTGCGCGGGCGACCACCGAGGCGCGCTTCCTGTCGCCCTGGGTTTCGTATCTGCCGGCATCTTCAAGCGTCGTCTCGCCGCGCACCTTCCTGCACCGCATCCCCGGGGCGCCCGGGGAGTTGGTCAATTCGGCGACCGCCTATGCCTACTGCCGGGCGCTGAGCGCTTCGTCGCCGCGCGTGCGCATGTTCAGCATCGGACGCTCGGAGGAAGGGCGCGACATCGTGCTGCTCGCGATTGCGGACGAGGAGGGCATCCGGGATCTGGAACGCCTGAAGGCTGCCACCGCCGCGCTCGCCGATCCGCGCAAGACCTCCCCGGCGGCCGCCGATGCGCTCGTCGCCACGGCGCGCCCGATCTATTACTTCAATGCCGGATTGCACTCGGATGAGACCGGCTCAACCGAGTCGGTGCTGGAGCTGGCCTACCGGCTCGCCGTGTCCGAACAGCCGATGATCCAGCGCATCCGCGCCAACCTCGTGGTGCTGATCAACCCGGTCGCCAGTCCCGACGGCCGCGACAAGCAGGTCGAATGGTTCTACCGGTATCTGAAGGGCAAGACCGACCAGGCGAAGCTGCCGCGTCAGGCGCCGCCCTACTGGTCCAAGTACGCCTTCGTCGACATCAACCGCGATGCGCACCAGCAGGTTCACGAGACGACCAAGGCGGTGTTTCGCATGTTCTTCGCCTGGCATCCGCAGGTGATACACGACCTGCACGAGAGCGTGGCGCTGCTCATGAGCTGGAACGGCACCGACCCGCTCAACACGCACGTCGATCCCCTGACCTACGCCGAGCGTCTCGAACTGAGTTTCCACGAAGTGCAGACGCTCACCGGTTTTGGCATGCCGGGGGTATGGACCTGGAACTTCGGGGATGACTTCGCGCATCTGTACCTTGATTCGATTGCGACCAATCACAACGCCGACGGCCGCGGCTATGAGACCTGGGGCAACGGCAGCGCCGAGACGATGCGCACCGTGCAGCCCGACTCCGAGGCGGTGACTTCGCAACACTGGTACCGCCCGCTGCCCGCGCCGCCCGAGCCGATCCTCTGGTCGGCGCGCGACAACGTCAATTACAACGAGACCGCGATGCTGGCGGCGCTGGATGACACGGCGCAGCAGGCGAAGACGCTGCTGAAGAATTACTACCTGAAGGGCCTGCACTCCTACACGCGGGGACTGGAGGAGGCGCCGTTCGGCTTCGTGATCCCGCAGGCGCAGGGCGACCCGACGCGCGTCGCGCAGCTCATCGCACGGCTCATGTCACTCGGCATCGAGGTGCAGCGGGCGACCTCCCCGCTCGAGCTGAAGGAGGGCAGCTGGCCGGCTGGCACCTATGTCGTGCGGCTCGATCAGCCGTACCGCGATTACGCGGTGGATCTTCTGACCGAACAGCAGTATCCGAAGGACGCACCGGAGGCGTACGACGAGGTCTCCTGGTCCTTCCCCGCGCACTATCACCTGGCCGTCGTGCCGACGGCCGACCCGAACGTGCGCGCCGCGCCACTGGCGCCGCTGACCGAGGCTCCGCACGTTGCCGGTAGCGTATCCGGAACCGGCCCGGTATTCCTGCTCAAGGACAGCGGCCAGGAGGGACTGCTGGAAGCGCGCTACGCGCTCGCCAGGTTCCACGTGAAGATTGCCGAGCACGCCTTCAGCGCCGATGGCCTCGATTACCCGGCCGGTTCCTGGATCCTGCCCTCGCAGGCCGGCCTCGCGGCGGCGCTGCATGATACGGCGGTGAGGCTCGGACTTGATGTCGCAAGCACCGCTGCGGAGCCGGATGTGCCGAAGCACGAGACACCGGTGCCGCGCCTCGGTGTCTGGATCCCCTGGGCCGACACCGACACGGCGGGCTGGGCGCGCCACACGCTCGATGAGCGCCACATTCCTTATCTCTACGTTCGCGACGAGGACATTCGCGCCGGCAAGCTCAAGGACCACTACGACGTGCTCGTCTATCCGCACGTCGATCTTGAGCTCGCCGAGCAGATCGAGGGGCTGCACAAGGAATGGGGGCCGATGCCGTTCAAGAAGACCGCTGCCACCCCGAGTCTCGGCACGCCGGCCTCTTCGGACGACATCACCGGAGGCATCGGCTTCGCAGGGCTCGCCGAGCTGCAGAAGTTCATACGCTCCGGCGGCCTGCTCGTCACTCTCGGTAACGGCTCGATGCTCCCGCTCGAGGGCGGCCTCGTGCGCGGCGTGCGGCGCGAAGCCGGCGGCGTGCCACGCAGTTCGCAGGGTGGCGGCACCGGGGCGGCCGCGGCAGCCCAGAATGCCGAGACCCGCACCCCGGGAGCGCACGTGCGCGTGTCGTTCGCCCGGCCCGACCACCCGCTCGCCTATGGCTACCCCGCGCGCACCTGGGTGTTCCGCCAGAACTTTGCGCTCTACTCCATTCCGCGCGCGTGGCTGCGGATGGCCTACTGCACGGTGTGTCTGGATGGGCCGTTCGATCGCAGCGGCATCGTGCTCGAATGGGGCGATCGTGAGGGCGCCCCGTTCGTCATCAGCGGAGCTGCCTGGGGCGAAGAGAACCTGATCGGGCGCGCCGCCATCCTGGATCTGAAGCAAGGGCAGGGACACGTGATCACGTTCAACTTCAATCCGCTGCACCGCGACCTCAATCGCGGCGATCAGCGCATGCTGTGGAACGCGATCATCAACTGGGGGGCGATCCTGGCCGGGAACTGAAGAGATCAGAGCCGAGGCCGTCCGGGAATCAACGGGTTTCGTCAGTGCGTCAGCCGGTTGTACTTGGCCAGCACGGCGCGCAGCTGATCGTGGGGCAGGGCGCGCACGTGGTGCCCGTCGATGCCCGTCATGTCCTCGGCCGCCACCATCGCGTTCACGATCGCCTCTTCCGTGGCCTGCACGGTGGCGGCGAACAGCGGGTCCAGCGAATCGTTCGGCACCATTTTCACTTCCGCGAGGTGACCTAAGTCGCTCGCGGCGGGGTTGGCGGTCGAGAACGCGATGAAGATGTCGCCCGAGCCGTTGCCGGCGATGCTGCCGTTGCGTCCGATGCCGAGCGACACGCGCCGGGCGATGCGCTTCAGCTGATGAGGCAGCAAGGGCGCGTTGGTGGCCACGACGACGATGATCGAACCGCGTTCGGCGAGCTCGGAGGGCACCCAGGCGTACGGATCCTCGCTCTGGATCTCCCGGCCGACCGGGATGCCTGCGATGCGCAGGTTCTCCCGCGTGCCGTAGTTGCATTGAACCAGCACGCCGACGATATAGCCGCCGTCCTTGTCGGTGAGCTTGCGCGAGGAGGTACCGATGCCGCCCTTGAAACCATTGCAGACCATGCCGGTGCCACCACCGACCGCGCCTTCCTCCACCGCACCGGAATGCGCGCTGTCGAGGGCGTGGAAGACGTGCTCGGGCTTGACGTGAAAGCCGTTGATGTCGTTGAGCCAGCCGTCCCAGGTCTCGGCCACGACCGGCAGCGACCACCACGAGTCGGTGGCATCCGCCGGCCCGTGCGCCACGCGCCAGGCGATGACCGCATCGCGCACCACCCCGACGCTGTGGGTGTTGGTGATCAGCACGGGACCTTCGAGAAAGCCCGACTCCTCGACCCAGGTCGTGCCGGTCATCTCGCCGTTGCCGTTTTCCGTGAACCAGCCGGCGAAGGAGAAGTGCTGCATGGAAGCCAAGCCGCGTGGCAGTACCGCGGTCACCCCGGTTCGCACCGGTCCCTTGCCGACAATGAGCTTGCCGTCGCCGGAGATGAGCGTGGTATGGCCGACCACCACACCGTCAACGTCGGTGATCGCGTTCAGCGCCCCCGGCGTTCCGTCGAACGGCACGCCCAGATCGCGCGCGCGCGGACGGGCGGGAATCTGCGTCATGCCGGCGCCGGCGGTGGTGACGGATGCGAGCAGCGCAAGCGCAAACACAGCGAGGGCCTGATGCGGCATGACGTACCTTTGCTTAACTGAAAAGGGCGGATTTCACAGGGCCGGGGCGGCAAGCGCGGCGCGTCGCACGTGCGCGTACCACCAGTAGACCGGGATGCCGGCGGCGCCCAGTACCAGTGCGTAGAGAAACGACTTCGCGCCCATGCCGATGAAGACCCATACGCAGTACACCAGCGCAAGAGCTGCGGCCAGAAACCAGCGCGACTCGCGCGGGCCGGGCCTGGGGATCTGTCCGCGTCGCCACAGCACCAGCACCGCGGCGGCGCAGCCGATGTAGATCGGCAGGTTTGCAGCGGTGACGACGACGCTCAGGAAGGTGAAGCCCGCCGCCGTCGATTCGTCGTAGTTCAAAAGCATCATGATGCTCGCCGCGATGCCGGTCAGGACGAAAGCGCGCAACGGCGCCCCATGCGAGTTCACCTTGCCCAGGGCGGGTGGAAAGCCGCCATGCTTGGCGAAGCTCACCGTGATCTCGCCCAGGATCAGCGTCCAGCCGTTGAGCGCCCCAAGTCCGCTGATGACGACGAATGCTGCGAGCAGCTTTCCGGAACCCGCGCCGAGCAGGCGCGCGAACAGGTCCGCGAACGGCGCATTCGAGGTGGCGAGCTCGGTCTGCGGAATCAGGAGCATCGGTACGACCGAGATACACATATAGATGAGTGCCACGATGGCCGTGCCCGTGAACGTGGCACGCGGGATCGTGCGTCCGGGATCGGCCACCCTGCCGGCCGGCATCGCCGCGGATTCGACCCCCAGCATCGCAAACAGGGCCAGCGTTGAGGCGGCGATCACCGCGGACAGCGAGGCGGGAGTGGCCGGCACGTGTACGACCTGGGTCGGCTGTGGTGTGAAACAGAACCAGGCGCCGAGGCCGATGATGGCGATCTGCGGCAAGAGCTTAAGGCCGGTACTGAGCAGCTGCACCCATGCGGCGGTTCGCACACCGCGCAGGTTGATCAGGACAAAAAGCCACAGCAGCGCGAGCGCCGTGACTGCCGCGAGCAAGCGGTTGACGTTCAGCACCGGGAAGAAGCTGCCCAGATAGCCGACCACCGCGATCGCAATCGCCGCATTGGTAATCCAGGTGGACACCCAGTAACACCACATCAGGACAAACGAAACACCGTGGCCGAATGCACGGCTGGCGTATGCGTACGGTCCGTCGTCCTGCGGGAAGCTGCGCGCGAGACCGGCAAATACCCAGGCCACGAAAATGCACCCCACCGCGGTGATGCCCCATGCGGTCAGGGCGTTCAGTCCGTAGGGCGCCAGCGATGCGGGCAGCATGAAGATGCCAACACCGATCGTGTTGCCGACGATGAGCGCGGTGCACATCAGAAAGCCCAGCGGGCGCGAGGGTGTACGGCCTTCAGCCATGGCCGCTGTTACTCAGCTCATCGCCAAGGCTTCGGTGAGCGCGAGCTCGACGATCCCGAGCGCCTCATCGACATGCCCGCGGTTGATCATGAGCGGCGGGATGAACCGCAGCGTGCTCACGCCACAGGACAAAAGCAGCAGGCCGTTCTGGTAGGCGCGCGTCAGCAGCTGCTCGCACAGCGCCCGGGCGGGCGCGCGCGTGGCGCGGTCCGTCACCAGTTCGACACCGATCATCAGTCCCTTGCCCCTGACATCGCCGATGCAGGCGAAGCGTTCCTTCAGCTCGCGCAGCCGTGCGAAGAAGTACTCGCCGACGGCTGCGGCGTTGGCGGCGTATTGGTTCTCCACCAGCTCAAGAGTCGCCAGCGCCGCGGCGCAACACAGCGGATTGCCCCCGAAGGTGCTGCCATGCGCGCCGCGCTTGAATTTTTCCATGTGTTTGCGGCGCGACACCACCAGTCCGATTGGAAGGCCTGAAGCCACGCCCTTGGCGAGGGTCATGATGTCGGCACGCACGCCCCAATGCTGGCTGGCAAACATCTTGCCGGTGCGGCCGATGCCGGTCTGCACCTCATCGAAGATCAGCAGAATTCCGTGCCGGTCGCACAGCTCGCGCAGTCCCGGCAGGAAACTGTCGGGCGGCACCAGGTAGCCGCCTTCGCCCTGGATCGGCTCGACCAGTATCGCGGCCACCTCGCTGGGCGGCACGTTGCTCGCAAACAGCACGTTCTCGATGTACTCGATGACGGCGTTGCCCTGATCGGCGCCGGCGAGCAGCGGCCGATACACGTTGGGATAGGGCACGTGCGTCACGCCAGGCATGGTGGGGAAGAAGCCGGCCTGCTGGGTGTACTTGCTCGAGGTGAAGGCAAGCGAGCCCATCGAGCGGCCGTGAAAGCCGCCGAGGAAACCGATGAAGCGCGGCCGTCCCGTCACGTAGCGGGCAAGCTTGAGTGCGCCCTCGACCGATTCGGTGCCGCTCTGGCAGGGCAGCACCTGCACCGCTTCCCCGAGCGGATCGAGTTCGTTGATTTTCTCGGCGAGCCGGGTCATGCGCTCGTGCCAGTAGTCGGCCGAGATGTGCAGGAAATCATCCGCGGCGTCCTTGATCGCCTGCACCACCACCGGGTGCGAGTGACCGGTGCTGCACACACCGATCCCGCTCATGAAGTCCAGAAAGCGGTTGCCATCGACATCCCAGACTTCCGCGCCGCGGCCCTTGGCCATGACGAAGGGGTAGTCGCGCGGAAAGGAGGGCGTGGTGACTGCGCGGTCCCGCGCCAGCAGCGCCTGTGCCTTCGGGCCGGGGAGCGCCGTGCGATTGTGGGGTGAGCGCATATCAGATCCTTATGTGCACGGGGCCGGCGTGCGCGGTTTGCGTGCGCGCGTGCAGGTCCCGCAAAATGGCCAGCTCCGCTACCTGCGGCGCCGGCAGAAATTCTAAAGCGTCGGCGACCTTAAGCGGCCAGCCGCTCACCGCACGCACCGCCTCCACAGTGACGCCCGGATAGAGCGCGGTCAACTGCAGCTCCTCGGTCTGCGGATGCGGCCGCAGCACGCCGAAGTCGGTGACCACCGCGCGCGGTCCGAGACCGGGAGCGCCGCTGGCGCGACGCGCGCCCGCGCCCTGCAGATATCCGCACGAGGTACGAAACTCGAGGCGAGGTACAAAGCTGCGCAGCGATTGCTTCATCACGATGAGCACCTCGCGCGCGTGGGTCAGTATCTCCGGTGCGCCGCCGCCGCCCGGCAGGCGCACACTCGGGCGCGCGTAGTCGCCGATGACGGTGCTGTTCAGATTGCCGAAGCGGTCGATCTGAGCCGCTCCGAGGAAGCCGACATCGATGCGGCCGCCCTGCAGGTAGTGGGCGAACACCTCCGGCAGCGGCACCACACAGGTGGCCGTTTCGGCCAGCTCGCCATCTCCGATCGATAGTGGCAGCGTAACCGGGCGCGTGCCCACGGTGCCTGACTCGTAGATCAGCACCAGATCCGGTGCGTGAAGCATGCGCGCCAGATTGCAGGCGGCGCTTGGCAGGCCGATGCCGACGAAGCAGACCGCGCCGTTGCGCAGCTGCCGGGCGGCCGCTACCGTCATCATCTCGTCGCGGCTGTAGTCGGCTTCACTCACGCGGCCACTCCCAGCGAGCGCAGCTGCGCTGCGTGGTCGGGTACTGCCAGCACGTGGCGCCGCATCCAGCGCGAGAAGCCGTCGCGCTCGCGCGCGATCTCATCCCAGGCGCGGTAGAAGCCATTGTCGCGCGCGTAGTAACCGTGGGCGTAGGAGGGGTAGGCGCCGCCGGGGACGATGCTGGCAGCGGTCACCACCCAGGAGGGCAGCACGAGCGCATTCACGTCCGCGGCAAGTTTCTCGACCTGTTCCTCGACGGTGACCAGCAGGCAGCGCGCGGCCATGGCCGCCTCCTTCGCCGCTCCCACGATCCCGCGAATCAACACATTTCCCGTCGCATCGATCTGCTGGGCGTGCAGGATGGTCACATCCGGATTGATCGCCGGTATCGCCGCAAGCGCCGCTTGCGTGAACGGGCAGGAGATGACCCGCACGCTCGCTCCGGCCACACGCTCAAGATCGGTCGCGGCATAGTGGCGCATCAACCCGCACGGTAAGCCGCTGGCGCCTGCCTGGTAGGCGATCGCCATCTCGGCGTGGGTGAACTCGTGCAGCTGCAGGGGTTGCGGCCAGTGCTGCTCGACGGCATCGCGCAGACGATGCAGCGAGCCGACACCCGGGTTGCCACCCCAGGAGAAGGTCAGACTTGCCGCGCAGCCCATGCCGATCATCTGGTCGTAGATCAGATCGGGCGTCATGCGTATCAGGTGCAACCGGCGGCGCTGCTGGCGGATGATCTCGTGACCGGCGGCAAAGGGAATCAGATGCGTGAAACCCTCCAGAGCCACGCTCTGCCCATCGCTCACGTGAGCGGCGATCGCATCGGCCAGGGGCAACAGCGCCATGTCTACTCGACGACGGTCTGCGACTGCTCGCGCAGGTACTGGGGCAGATAATAGAAGGAGGCGATCGCCTTGCCGGTCGTGCCAGAGCCCTTCCAGCCACCGAACGGCTGATATCCCGGCCACGCCCCGGTGGTGGCGCCCTGCGGGCGATTGGCGTAGGTGACGCCCGCTTCGATGTTGTCCTGGAACCACTCGATCTCCTCGTCCGCACCGTAGAAGCCTGCGGTCAGCCCGAGCGGGGAGTCATTGGCCAGGCGCATGGCTTCATCGTTCGAAGATACCCGCTGCAGCATCAGGATCGGCAGGAACATCTCATGCTGCCACAACGCATGCTGCACGGGCGCCTCGGCGAGAGTCGGACGGACAAAGAAGCCGTGCGCGAGATCTGCCTCACGCAGCTGCTCCCCGCCAGTTAAGATGCGCGCGCCCCCCTCGCGCAGCTGCGCGACGTAGCGCGCGTAGTCATCGTAGCCGGAGCGCGTTGCGAGCGGGCCGAGCCAGTGCGCGCGGCGCACCGGATCGCCGATGCGCAGCTCCGCGGTCCGCTTGAGGAGCTTGTCGATGAGTGCATCGGCCACCTCGCGATGCACGTACAGTCGCGACAGGGCCGAGCACTTCTGACCGCCCATGCCGAAGGCGGAACGGGTGATCCCGGCGGCGGCACGCTCAAGGTCCGCGCCAGATGTGACGATGCAGGCGTTCTTGCCACCCATCTCGGCGATGCAGGGGCGCGGATAGCGGCCACCTTGCAGCTTGAGCGCGATCTGCCTGCCCACCTCATAGGAGCCGGTGAAAGTCACGCCGGCCGTGAGCGGGTGATCCACCAGGGCCTCACCGATCGCAGCACTCGAGCCGCTCAGGTAGTTGAATACCCCCGCTGGCAGCCCGGCGTCGCGAATGCAATCTGCCAGCAGCCGCCCGGCCCAGGGCGTGGCGGTTGCACCCTTCAGCACCACGCTGTTGCCGGTGATCAGCGCGGCGGCCACGGGGCCTGCCGCCAGTGCGATCGGGAAGTTGAACGGGGTGATCACCACCCAGGCGCCGTAGGGCTTCAGCACGCTCCTATTGCGCGACACGTGGCTGGTCAGCGGGTCATCCGGCAGCGCGCGGTCGAAGCCCTGTGCGCGCTCGAAATCCTCGCAATACGTGTAGAAGAAATCAGCCGCCTCCTGGGCCTCCCCGAGCGCTTCCATGCGGTTCTTGCCCACCTCCAGAGTCAGTGCGGCGGCGATGTCGTAGACGCGCTCCTCGATGAGGCGGCCGACCTGACGCAGCAGCTGCGCTCGCTTCGCCACGGGCATGCGCTTCCATGCCGGCCAGGCGGCCTGTGCGGCGGCAAGCGCCGCATCGACGTCGGCGGCGCCGGCGGAAGCGAACTCACCGAGCAGCTGTTGCTGATTCGCCGGATTCAACTTGCGCAGCACCGGTCCGGCATCGCGCTCTTCGCCGGCGATGTGCAGCGCATGACGCGCGCCGAGCCTGCCCAGGGTGCGCGCCATGGCGGCATCGAAGCGCTCGTGCAGCTCTTCGGGCGGGTTGAACATCGTCGCGTAGGTGAGTTTGAAGCTCATGAGTGCGCTCCCGAGTGCGGCGCTGATGCCAGGGCCACTGTCAGCTCGCCGATCAGCCGGTCCAAGAGGTCGAGCGCCTCCGCCAGTTCGCGCTCGGCTATGACCAGGGGTGGCGCCAGCAGGATGAGGTTCCCCCGCGCGGCGAAGGAAACGCCGCGTTGCACCTGATGGCCGAGGTTACTGCATTCGGCGAGGCTGCTCATGTCGAGGATCGAGCGGCCATCGAGGCTGAACAGTCGCGTGCCCGCACCGCCGATGATGGTCGGCGCGTCCCATTGCGTCTGCACGCACCAGCTGTGCAGGACCGTCTGTCGCTCGGGAGGGGTGACCGCCGCCGGCGCTGAACTTGCGGGCATTGTGCTATTATCGAACATCAATTCGCTTTGCGAATCACATTAGACGCACGTGAGCAGCCCGTCAACGCATCGTCCGCTATCCGCCCGCGCTGTAGGGCAGGAGTCGGGCAGCCTCGCGATGCCGGGCGCGGCAGTACACGATGTGGTGGCTGGCGCGGCCGCCGCGACCGTCGGCTTCGCCGACAGCCCGGATTACGTGCAGTCGCTGCAGCGCGGACTGGCGGTGATCAGGGTTTTTGACTCCGCGCATACGGCGCTGACCCTTTCCGAGGTGGCCGAACGCGCCGGCCTGTCGCGCGCGGTGGCGCGACGACTGCTGATGACGCTTGAGTACCTGGGTTACGCCAGGCGCCAGGGACGGCAGTTCTCACTGACCCCGCGGATTCTGGAACTGGGATTCAGTTACCTGTCCTCCCTGACCGTTGCAGAGCTGGCGCAGCCGTTCATGGAAGAGGTGGTGCGGCAGATCGACGAGTCCTGCTCGCTGGCGGTACTGGATGCGCACGATATCGTCTATGTGCAGCGGGTGGCGGTGCGCAAGGTCATGACCATCACCCTCGGCATCGGTGCCCGCCTGCCGGCGTTTTGCACCTCGATGGGCCGCATGCTGCTGGCCGGGCTGGAGGAAGAGGCCTTCGAGCGCTGGTTGCGCGCCCTGCGGCCGCAGGCGGCCACGCGATTCACGCAGGTCGACAAGGCAGCGCTGCGTGCGGCGGTGGAGCGCACACGTGCGCAGGGCTACAGCTACGTTGAGCAGGAGCTGCAGGAGGGGCTGTGCTCCGTTGCGGTGCCGGTGCGCGATGAACGTGGCACCACGATTGCCGCGTTGAATGCGGGCATGCCGTTTCGGGTCGGCGCCCGCTCGCACGCCCTGAAGAAAGTGCTGCCGGCACTGCGGGCCGGAGCGCGCAGCATCGAGCGCAGCCTGTCGGCGCGGCCGCTCGGCGCTGCGTCGATTTCCCGCCCATGAGTCAAGGCGGGGCGGCCCGCTGGTGTTGGGTCGCGCTGTTGCTCGCGCTGCCGTGCGCTGCGGCCGTTGCGCAAGCGACGCCACCGGTGCCCCCCATCGATGCGCCACACTCCTATTACTACCGCGAGATGTATTTGCCGCAGCTGACCGGCGGCCCGAGCAGCCTCGCCTGGGCGCCTGATTCGCGCGAACTGGTCTACTCGATGGCAGGGTCGCTGTGGCGCCAGAAGACCGATTCGACCACCGCCGTGCAACTGACCGAGGGTGCGGGCTTTGATTATCAGCCGGACTGGTCGCCCGACGGACGGTTCATTGTCTACGCATCGAGCGAGGGCGATGCGATCGAGCTGTGGCTGCTCGATCTCAAGTCCGGTCAGGCGGCGCAACTGACCCACGGCGGAAGCGTCAACATCGAACCACGCTGGTCACCGGATGGGCAGCGAATCGTGTTTGTCTCGAGCGCCTACCACCGTCATTTTCACCTGTTCGTCGCCGACTTCCATGACGGTCGGATCACCGAGCCGGTGCGTCTCAGCGGGGAGAACAAGAGCCCGCTGCCGCGCTACTACTACAGTCCCTACGACCACGAGATCAATCCCACCTGGACGCGCGATGGTCGCTCGATCGTCTTCATTTCCAATCGCGGCCGCATTCACGGCACCGGCGGTTTCTGGCGCATGCCGGCCGTCCCCGGTGCAGACGCGGTCGAGTTGCGCTACGAGGAGACCAACTGGCAGGCGCGGCCGGAGTTTTCCCCGGACGGGCAACGCATCGTCTACAGCTCCTACCTCGGCCGCAGCTGGCTGCAGCTGTGGCTGATGCCTGGCAACGGCGGCGAGCCGTTTGCGCTGACCTACGGCGACTGGGACAACACCGGCGCGCGCTGGTCGCCGGACGGGCAGCAGATCGCCTTCGTCTCCAACCGCGACGGCGGCACGCAGCTGCAGCTGCTCAGCCTCCCGGGTGCCGGTGAGCGTGAGCTTGCGGTAAAGCAGCGCCAGCGTCTGCGGCCGAGCGGCATCGTGCACCTGCTGGTGCGCGATGAGAATGGCATGCCGACGCCGGCGCGGGCCGTGGTGAGCGATGCCGCCGGACGCCCCTATGCCCCCGCGGCGGCCTGGATGCATCACGCGGAATTCGACCGCAACGAGCACCCCTTCGAGGCGCGCTACTTCCACGCCTCCGGCGACGATGTCATCGAAGTGCCAGCGGGCAGCGTGAATATCGAGCTAATGAAGGGACTGGAGCGCGCGCCCGAGCGTCGCAGCGTTAAGGTGGCTGCCGGTTCGAAGGTCGAGGTCAGCGTGGTGCTGCCGGGGCGACCCTGGCTCGACGGAGCGCAGCGGCGCTGGGTCAGCGCGGACGTGCACGTCCACATGAACTACGGCGGACGCTACCGCAACACCCCCGCGCACTTGGTTTTTCAGGCGCAGGCGGAGGGTCTCGACATCGTCGAGAACCTCATCGTGAACAAGGAACAGCGCATCCCCGATATCGCCTACAGCGGACACGGAGTCGACGCCGCCTCGACGTCGGCCACGCTCGTGGTGCACGGCCAGGAGTTCCACACCAGCTACTGGGGCCACCTCGGCGTGATCGGCCTGCGCGGTAACACCCTGCTGCCCGGCTACTCGGGCTATCCGAACACGGCGGCGGCCAGTCTTTATCCCATGAATGCCGATGTCGCTGATCTTGCGCATGCGCAAGGCGCACTGATCGGCTACGCGCATCCCTTCGAGGAGCCGCCGCAGCCGCTGACCCATCCGGTGCACACCGACGCCGACGAGCTGCCCGTCGATGTTGCCCTCGGCAAGGTCGATTACCTTGAGATCGTGTCGTTCGCCGATCACCAGGCGACCGCATCGGTCTGGTATCGGCTCCTCAACCTCGGGTTCAAAATACCCGCCGCCGGTGGCACGGATGCGATGGCCGACTATGCGACCCTGCGCGGGCCGGTGGGATTGAACCGTGTCTATGCCTCGGTGGCGAACGGACCGCTGGACAGCCAGGCGTGGCTGGATGCGCTGAAGGCCGGGCGCTCCTTCGCCACCAACGCGCCGCTGCTGGATTTCTCGCTTGCGGGAGAGCCCATCGGCTCGAACGTGCAGCTCGAGCACGGGCAGGGCGTGCCCTTCACCGCGCGGCTGCGCTCCATCGTGCCACTCGACCATGCGCAGATCGTGTGCAACGGGAAGCTCATCCGCGAGCTGACACTCGGCGCTCATCGCGACCTTCTGACCGTGAGCGGGACGCTGCCCATCAAGACGAGTGGCTGGTGCGTGCTGCGTGCGTTCACGGCCAAGGCCGAATACCCGATCCTGGATAACTTCGTGTACGCGACCACGAGTCCTATCTACTTGTCGGTCGGGGGCGCGAAGCTGCATTCGCCGCAGGATGCACGCTACTTCGAGGCGTGGATCGATCATCTGCTCAAGACCACCGAGGCCTATCCGGACTGGAACTCGGCGAGTGAGAAGGCCTACGTGCTGCAGAAACTCAAAGATGCCCGCGCCGTCTATGAGCGGCTGGAGTGATCGCTCAGCCGCTGCGTTGTTCAGGGCGCGGGCTTAAGGTAGCGGTCCATCCAGCCGAGGTAACGCTGGAAGCGGTCGACCAGATAGCTCGGCCGCGAGAAGATGTGGGTTTCGCCGGGATACACGATGAGCTCAGTCTCAACCCCGAGCGTACGCAGCGCCTGATACATCTGCTCCCCGCCGCTGATCGGGACGTCGAAGTCGTTGTCGCCGCCCATAAAAAGGGTCGGCGTGTGGATCCGATCCGCATGGAAGAACGGGTAGGAAACCTTCAGCCACAGTGCCTGGTTGCGCCAGGGTGGTCCGAGTTCCGCGTCGTACTGCAGGATGTACTCATCGGCTCCGTACATGGAGATCTGGCTGGCGCTGCCGGCGCCGCTGATGGCCGCCTTGAAACGCGCATCGCTCGCGATGCAATCGTCCGTCAAAATTCCACCGTAGCTCCAGCCGCCGATGCCTAAGCGTGCCGGGTCGGCGACCCCCGATGCGATCGCGTAATCGACACCGGCCAGAACGTCCGCGACTTCCTTGTCGCCCCAGTCCGCGAACATGCTTCGGGTGAATTGCAGGCCGCGACCCGTGCCGCCGCGATAGTTGATGGCGAGCACCACGTAGCCGTGACTGGCAAACAGCTGCCGCTCGAGCGGTGGAGCGTAGCCTGCAAGCTCTAGCGAGTGATCGTCCTGCAGGTTCGGTCCGCCGTGGATCCACAGGATCGTCGGATAGCGACGGTCCTTGACAAAGTCCGGTGGCTTCACCATCTGCCCGTGGATCTCAGTCCCATCGCGGCTCTTGAACGAGATGTCCTCGAGCGTGCCGAGGCTGAGTTCGGCGAACAGCGTGCGGTTGTGAGCGCTCAAGGGTCGCAGGCGCTTGTTCTCGAGGGCATAGACTTCCGGCGGTGAGCGATCGCCCGAGACCAGAACGGCCGTGTGGTCTTTCGCGGAGCTGATCTCATGAACGACCATGGGGCCGCCGAGGCGTTCGATCGCCCCGCTCGCGAGCACGACCTGCGCCGGGTACTGCAAGCCGTCATCCTCGACCGAGAACTGGATCGAGCGGCCGTCGGAAGCAAACAGGGGCGAACTGACTTCCCTGTCGAGCTTGCCCGTCAGCACGCGCACGCGGCCCGAGTTCACCTGCGCCACTGCCAGCTGATCCATGATGTAGGCGTTGTATTTCAGCTCGTCGCCCTGCAGGAATGCGATCAGGGTACCGTCGGGACTCCATTGGATGTGCTGCTCATTGGGTGACCACGTCGACAGCAGTCGCGTGGGTTTCGCACCCCGGGAGGCGGCCACGAGATAGACCTCGTCGATGCCGGCGCTTCTCGGGTCGCGGGTGTGGTTGCTGACATAGGCGATTTGTCGCCCGTCGGGTGAGAACTGCGGCAGTGAGTCGACCCGCTCCGGATCGCTGGTGATGGCATCACAAGCGCCGCTCGCAACATCGAGCAGGTAAAGGTGCGAGCGCCACTGCGCAGTGAGGTAACCTTCCCCGTCCTCCTTGAAGTGATACGCATCGATGACGAGGGGCTTCGGCGCCGCGGAATCTTCGCGCGCGCGCATCACCAGAACCACACGCTTGGCATCCGGCGACCATGCGTAGCTCACGATCTCGCCCTTGACGTAACTGATCTGGCGCGGCTTGCCGCCGCGCCGATCAAGAACCCACAGCTGCGTCGCGGCGCTCGCGGGCCGCGCCGACAGGAAGCTCACGTAGCGCCCGTCGGGGCTGAAGCGCGGCTCACTCACGCTCTCGCCGTGCGTGAGTTGCATGCCGTGCGTGCCCGACCAGTCGACCGTCCACAACGCGTCGCGGCTCTCATCGGATGCCTTGTCGTAGCTCGTCACCAGGTAGGCGACGGCAGCACCGTCGGGAGCGACGGTGAGGTGGGACACGGTCTGGAAGCGATACCAGTCCTCGGGCATCAAGGGCCGCCCCGCCTGCGCGGCAAAGGGAGCAAGGCACGACAGCAGGATGAAGGGAATCGACGACGAGTGCTTCATTGGCAGACCATGGCTCGGGGTATCGGCGCAGCGGGCGCAGCGGGCGCTGCGGCGCGGCGCGCAAGTGTAGCCTGAGGATTGCGGTCCGGGCAGACTAGTGGGCATGAGCGCGCCGGCCGCACAACCGACTTTCCAGGACACCTGCCGCCGCGCGCACGCCGCGCTGCGCGCCGGCCAGGCGGCGACCGCGGAGGCCTGGCTGCGAGCACTCAGTGCGAAAGCCCCGGGCGAGGTCAACTGTCTGTGGCTTTTGGGGGCCGCTCTGCTCGCGCAGGACAAGATCGCAGCGGCACTCGAGACGCTGGAGCGGGCGGTTGCGGCGGCGCCTGATTTTGCCAACGCGCGCGTGGATCTCGCCCGCGCTAATCGTCGCGACGGACGTGCCGCGCAGGCGCGCGAGGAACTGCGGCGCGTGCTGGAGGCGACTCCGACTCACCACGGCGCGTGGCTCGCCTACGGCGACGTGCTGGTCGAGCTCGGCCAGTACGCCGATGCGCGCATTGCCTTCGAGCGCGCACGCCTCACCGATCCGTTCCGCGAGCGCGTGGAAGCGGGCACCGCGGCGATGCTGGCGCAGGATCGCAAGCAGGCGGAGGCGATCTTCCGTGACATCCTCAAGAAGGACGCCGGTCATGCCACGGCGCTGTGCGGGCTCGCCGCGCTCTCGCTGGCCGCAGGCGTGGCGGTGGACGCCGAGCGGCTGCTGCGCCACGCGCTGACCCAGGTCGCGCACCTGCCGCTCGCCTGGCGGGGCCTGGGACCCGTGCTGCTGGATATGGGAAGGCTGCTCGAGGCGGACGCCGCCACGCGGCATCTTCTGAAGATCGAGCCTGGAAATCCGGGCAACTGGATCATGCTCGGAGCCGTCTCCACGCGGCTCATGCGCCAGGACGAGGCGATCAGGGCTTATGAGCAAGCCGCTCGGCTCACGCCGAAGGAAGTCCTCCTGCAGATGTCCATCGGACACCTGCAGAAGACTGCCGGCAGGCGCGCCGAGTGCATCGAGGCCTACAAGCGCTCGCTGCAAATGGACCCGGGGCTTGCGGAAGCCTGGTGGAGCCTCGCCGATCTTAAGAACTACGCATTCAGCGCGGCGGAGGTCGAGGAAATGCAGCGCCTCCTGGCGAGCGATGCGCGCGAGCGCAGCAACGAGGCCCAGCTGCACTTCGCACTCGGCAAGGCATTTGAGCAGCGGCGGGAGTACCCGCAGGCGTTCGCGCATTACGCGCGGGGCAATGCCCTCAAGCGTGCGGATGGACCGTTCGACATCGCGCAATTCGAGGGCAAGACGGCGCGCGTTCGCGCCTGTTTCGATAAGGCGCTTTTTGCCGCGCGCTCCGGGTGTGGTGACCCCGATCCCGCGCCCATCTTCATCGTGAGCCTGCCACGCTCCGGTTCGACCCTCATCGAGCAGATCCTCGCCAGCCACTCGGGCGTCGAAGGCACGATGGAGCTGCCGAATATGCTCACGATCGTGCGCGAGCTTGACCACCGGCATGCACTCAAGGACGGCTACCCTGAATGCGTGCCGGCGCTGACGGGGGAGCGGCTCGCGGCCCTCGGCCGGCGCTATATCGAAGAGGTGGCCCCGCTGCGCAGCGGTCGGGCGCATTTCACCGACAAGATGCCCAATAATTTCAATCACGTCGGCCTGATCCACCTGCTGTTGCCGAATGCCACGGTCATCGACGTGCGCCGCCACCCGATGGACACGTGCTTCAGCAACTTCAAGCAGCACTTCGCCGAAGGACAGTCATTCACCTACGACCTCGAAGACCTCGGCCGCTACTACCGCGCCTACCTTGCGCTCATGGATCACTGGGACCAGGTGCTGCCCGGCAAGGTCCTGCACGTCAGCTACGAGGCGCTGGTGCGCGAGCCGGAGGCGAATGTGCGGCGTCTGCTCGAGCACTGCCGGCTGCCCTTCGAGGCGGCCTGTCTTTCCTTCCACGAGACGCGCAGGCCGGTGCGCACCGCCAGCGCTGAGCAGGTGCGCCAGCCGCTGTACACCTCGGGCATCGGTCAATGGCAGCCCTTCGCCCGCGAGCTTGAACCGCTGCGACGCGCGCTCGGAGACTGCCTGGAGCGCTTCGACTGAGGCCGCGGCAGTCGGGCCGTCAGTGCTATTGAACGATCGTTTGACGAAGGACGCCCGCTCAAAGGATGATCGAGGTGCCAAGCGCACAGGCGTGCGAACACCGAACGGATAAAAGGGGAGAGCGCATGGGGTCAGCACCTAAGGTCGTTGCGGGTGGACGTTTGCTGAGAGCACCCCGGCACGGCGGTGCGCGTTCGAGGATCGGTGTGGCCGTAGCCGCAGCGCTCGCCAGCGTCGGCGTGCCGTACGCGACGCCATCGTCCGCCGCAGACGGCGCGGCGGCCGCGGATGCGGCCTCGACCTCTTCCTCCGCATCCTCTCAGAGCGGTCTTGCCGAGGTCGTCGTCACGGCGCGCAAGATCTCTGAGAACCTGCAGAACGTGCCGGTGAGCATCGATGCGTTCACCGCGCAGGACATGAAGAACCTCGCCATCACGCAGTTCGAGGACTTCGCCGTCCGCGACCCGTCCATCTCCTTCATCAGTACCGGCCCCGGCGAGCAGCTGTTCGTCATCCGGGGTGTGTCCGACGGCAGCAACCCCAACTATTCGAACGAGTCGATCACCGGGTTCTTCCTCGATGACATGTCGCTTTCCTGGTACGGCGTGCAGCCGGACCTGCATCTGTATGACATCGAGCGCATCGAGGTCCTCAAAGGGCCGCAGGGCACGACCTATGGCGCAAGCTCGATGTCCGGCGCCGTTCGCTACATCACCAACAAGCCCGACGTGAACAGCTTCAGCGCCGGCGTCGACTTCGACGGCGGCCAGATTCAGCACGGCGGTCGGAACTATACCGAGGAAGGGTTTCTCAATGTGCCGTTAGTGCAGGGCAGCACCGCGCTGCGTCTGTCGGTGTACGACTCCGTGCATGGCGGCTTCATCGACAACAAGCTGGTGACGCGCGACTGGGTCAACGGCACTGTTTCGAACAACGCCGAATTTTCGGGCAATGATTACAACACCCAGCACACCAAGGGCGGACGGATCGCACTCAAGCAGGTGTTCAGCGAAAACTGGAGTGCCACGCTCACCTCCATGATCCAGCAACAGATTGCATTCGGCGCTTGGGACGAGCTGACCGCCAAGTACGGCGAGGATGCGGTGGCGCGTTTCGGGCCTGAGGAGCGCCACAACGACGCCGTGATGACCGACTTTCATCTGGATGGCGATGTTGGCATCGGGGATCTGGTGTTTGCGAGCACCTACTGGAACCTCTCCACACGTCAGCTGAACGAGTACTCGGAGTACATGCAGTACGCACAGACCACGTTCCTGTCACCGCAGTACCTGCAGGGCTTCACCTGTCAGACGGACCCCGTGAGTTCAGGCGGCGCGCTACCCTTCAGCGGTTGCAAGACTCCGATTCTCTATTATGACTACAAGGACTACACGCGTCGCTGGTCGAACGAGCTGCGTCTGTCGTCCAAGCCTGGCGGTCGATTCCACTGGGTGGCGGGACTTTACTGGGAGCACACGGAAGATCAGTCCAGCAACGTCTACTACATGCCGGGACTTCAGACCAGTGGTGCAGCGTGGCAGCTGGCGGCCAGCTACTACACCAGCGGCACGCCGACGCCCAAGCCGCACCAGTGGTTCTCCTACCTCGAGTACGACGATTACCTGCAGGCGACCGAGTTTGCCAACATCAACTTTGATCTCACCAGCCGCTTAAACGTAGAGGCCGGTGTCGTTCACTTTCACTCGGACTTCTCCGAGTACGACCCTTACACCGCGTACACCTATATGCCGACGGCCCCCGGCACCGCCGGAGGGCCGAGCAGCTCCTCGGGCTCATCCCACAAATGGGACAGCAAGTTCGGCATCAACTACAAGCTGATCGACAACCTGCTGCTGTACGCCACCTTTTCGCAAGGATTCCGCGACGGCGGTGTCAATGCCGGCTTTCTGCCGAGTTGCTATGCGGCCGGGGTGCCACAGAAATACGTACCTGACACCCTCAACAATTACGAGATCGGCTGGAAGGCGACGCTGCTCGATCGGCATCTGATCTGGGACGGTGCCGTGTATTACATGCCGTGGAAGAATTTCCAGACCAGCATTTACGACCCCGACATCTGCTCCACCAGTAGCTTCTACGCCAATGTCGGGCAGGCGCGTGTCTACGGCGTCGAATCGAACATCGACTACAAAATGAACGATCACTTGTCGATGCAGGCGGCGATGAACTACACCGACGCGGAGCTGACCAAGAATGACTTCCTGAATCCAAACTTTCAGGTGCCCGCGGGCTCGCGGCTGCCGTACTCGCCGTATTTCGACTGGAGCTGGAACGTGCGCTATGAGACTCCGCTGTCCCAGAACATGATCGGCTATGCCCAGTACGACATCTCCTACAAGGGCGACATGTACAACAATCTGAGCGCCATCACGGTCGACGGGTTCCCGCGCGTCCTGCAACCGCCGTATGACATCATGAACATTCGCTTTGGGTTCAATCCGAGTGATTCGCGCTGGCTGGCTGAACTCTACGTCACCAACCTCGCCAACAAGAACGCGGTCATCTACACCAATACCGGCAACTTCGACTTTCGCCAGACGACCAACGAGCCGCGCACCTTCGGTCTGCGGCTCAACTACCGGTTCGGGAAAGTCATACCGTGAGCGGCGCCTGCACAGGCAAGAGACCGCCCCGCCTTGAGCGGGGCAGCCGCCGATCGGCAATCAGTGATTGGCGATACACTTCCCGCGGGCGTTGCCGAAGTGCGCGGAATCGAAGGCTCGGCCGCGCGGTGCATTAGAATATAGGCGCGCGGCGCGTTCGCGGCCACCGTGCTGCAGGAGCTGTGTCCAATCTGGCACGCCTGGGTCACTCCTGGCAGCCACGCCGAACCTGCCCGAGCGGCTTCATAATGACGCCACTGGCAGCTCGGACCATGACAACGGAGCGCTGACGATGGACATCACTTACCAAGAGCGGTGCGAGGCGATTCCCGCGGGGCACCGGTGATGCTCGAAACGATCAGCGAGCAGCGCTCTTTCGGCGGCACACAGGGCTTCTACCGTCACCAGTCGGCAGTCATCGGGCTGCCGATGAGGTTTGCCGTGTATCGGCCGCCACAGGCCGCAGACCACCGCGTGCCGGTGCTGTTCTATCTCGCCGGTCTCACCTGTACCGAAGAGACCTTCGTCATCAAGGCCGGCGCACAGCGACTCGCCGCCGAACTGGGTCTGATGCTGGTCACCTGCGATACGAGCCCGCGCAATACCGGCATCCCCGGAGAAGCGGATGACTGGGAGTTCGGCACCGGGGCTGGCTTTTATCTGAATGCCACCCAGGAACCGTGGTCGAAGTACTTCCGGATGTACGACTACGTGCTAGGCGAGCTGCGCGAGACGGTGCTGAAGAATTTCCCCGCCAATGAGCGGCAGACCGGGATCTTCGGACACTCCATGGGCGGCCACGGCGCACTGGTGCTGGCGCTGCGCAATCCGGGCGTCTACCGCTCGGTGTCCGCGTTCGCACCCATCTGCTCGCCGACGCGCTGTGCGTGGGGACAGAAGGCGTTGCCGCGCTATCTGGGTAACGACCTTGCCGCTTGGGCAAACTATGACGCCGTCGAGCTGATCAAGGCGCGTGGCAGCAAGGTTTTCCCCGAAATCCTGGTCGATCAGGGACTGGCGGACAAGTTCTTGCCGCAGGGGCAGCTGTTGCCCGAGCTACTCGAATCCGCCTGCGCGGCGGCGCGCCAGCCGTTGCGGCTGCGCCGTCTCGAGGGCTACGGCCACGACTATTATTTCATCGCCACCTTTGTCGATGATCACCTGCGCTTTCATGCGCAGGCACTCGCCGCGCGAGGTTCTCCCTAGCCCGACGCAGCCTTATACTGCATCGTGGGGAGGGGCGCGGTGCATCAGTCCGGACCGGCGTTGCGAGCGATCAGCTGCGGTGCGCAACGCGCGGCGCTCATGCTGTTGCTGGCAGCGCTGCTGAGTGCCTGCCTGAGTGCACCCCCGCGTGCTCCGCTCGAGCCTTCGCGCACCCTCAACGAGTTCAACGCACGGCGACTCGATCAGATCGAGCCCCCGGCCACATCCGGCTGGGATCGCGCGCAATGGCTTAGCGCAGCGCTCAAGCTCAATCCGCAGCTTGCCGAGCAGCGCGCCGAAGTGGTTGCCGCTGCCGCCGCCGAGCGCACGGCCGCGGAACATGCCAATCCGAACATGGAGCTGTTCGCCGAGTATCTGGTCAGCGCGGCGCAAAGCGGCGCGTGGCTGTACGGCTTGTCGCTGGATTTCCTGCTGCGCCAGCCCGGTGAGCGCGCGCGCGCGCGCCAACATGCCGCCGTGCAAACGGCCCTGGCACAGTCCGATCTCACCGAGTCGATCTGGCAGGTGCGTTCGTCACTGCGACTGGCGCTGCTCGATGCGGCAGCAGCGCAGGACGAGAGTTCACTCCTTGAGGCACTGGCGGCCCAGCGTCAGGCGCTGCTCGACAGCGATCGCGCGCGCCTCAAGCTCGGTGATATCGCACGTACACAGCTGCTGACCGATGAGCTGGAATTTTCGCGCGCGCAGCAGCGACTGCAGCAGTCGCGCTCGCGCGGCGTGGATGCCGTGGCGAGGCTCGCAGCCGCGGTCGGCGTACCGGTGGCGGCGCTGAAAGAGGTCCCGGTCCACTGGGGTGACTGGGCGCAGATCGATGGCCTCACGCTCAACACGCCGGAGCGCTGGCGTACCGAGGCACTGATCGGGCGGCCGCAGATGGTGCATGCGCTGCGCGAGTACGACCTGGCCGAGATCGGCCTGCAAAGCGAGGTCGCCCGACGCTGGCCGCAAGTGCATCTCACGCCTGCCTATGCCTGGGGGGGCGACGGGGTGCGCGAGGATTCACTCAACGACATCGCGCGCGAGAGCGCCGTGGGCGTGTCCTTCGAACTGCCGCTGTTGAATCAACATCAGGGGCCGATCGGTGAGGCGGTTGCACGGCGCGCGGCGGCCGGTGAGCACCTGAAGGCCGTGCAGGCAGACATCTTCGAGCAGATCGATCGCGCCGAACTCGCCTGGCCGGCTGCGCGTCAGGCCTGGGCCGATACGGCAACGCTCGCCAAGCTCGCAGACGAGCAACGCCAGGCCGAAGAGCGTGCGCTCGCGGCGGGCGCCGGCGAGCGTGCCGGGGTCCTCGCAGCTCAGATCGGTGCCACCGAGGCGCAGCTGTCGGTACTGGAGGCGGCCTACACCGCACAGTTGGCCTTCGGCGCACTGGAGGACGCTTACCGCCGGCCACTCACCGATGCCGAGAGCCAATGGCCTCCCGGTGTGGCGCCGCAGCCATGAGGGGGCTGTGGCGGATATTGCCGTGGGTGCTGCTCGCCGCCATGGCGACCAACGCGCAGGCGCCGCAGGCGCCCGACGGGTCGGAGAAGTCGGAGAAATCGGAGAAGTCCGACGCCGACAAATCCGACGCCGATAAGTCCGACAACGATAAACCCGCAGATCTGTCGCTCACGCCGTCACAGCAGGAGGCGGTCGGAATCCGCATCGAGCATCCGCTGGCGCTCACCAGCTCGCCGCCGATCGAGGCCTACGGGACGGTGCTGGATCCGGCGGCTCTGACGGCTGACCTGGGGCGCCTGGAGAGCAGCCAGGCGGCGGCGAGCGCTGCGGCGGCCGATGCCAGCCGTACTCAGCAACTGTATCGGGCCGAGGCACAAGCCTCGCTCAAGGCATCCCAGGTCTCCCAGGCGCAGGCGGTCGAGGCGGACGCACAGGCGCGCGCGGCCGCAATGAGCTTCAGCATGCAGTGGGGGCCACTGGCGCTCTGGAGCCCCGATCAGAGGCGCGCGCTGCTTGCGGGGCTTGCCAAGGGACAGCAGTTGCTGCTGCGGGCTGACGTACCCGGCCACCACCTCGGCACTGCCATCGAGCCACGTGCACTGGTGGAAGTGGACGGCGTGAATGTCAGCGCACGAGTGCTTGGTCCGCTGCCGCGCACCGACGCGCAGTCGCAAAGCGCTGGTTGGCTCTTGCAGCTGGAACACGCTCCGGAGGGCTTGGGCGCGGGCGCGCGAACGCTGGTGCGCCTGCAGTCCGCGACGGCGACCAGCGGGATGCTGGTGCCGGCGGCGGCGCTGTTCTACGCCGAAGATGGCGCGTACGTCTATCGCCAGGAGAGTACCGGCGGCACGGGTTCCTTCCATTACGCGGCGGTGGGGGTCAAGCCGCTCGGGCGGGTGGGAAATTCCTGGCTGGTCGAAGGATTGGCGCGCACGGATCAGATCGTCGTGCAGGGCGCTGGTGTGCTGTGGTCGCTGCAGGGGATCAGCAGCTTCTCGGCCGCCGAAGAGGAACACGACTAGCGCCCATGCTTGCCACCATCGTTCGCGGATCGCTGGCAAACCCCAGGATCGTGACGGCCTTGTCTGTGCTCATTGCGTTACTGGGCGTGGGCGCGCTGCTCACGGCCAGGCTCGATGTATTTCCCGACTTCGCGCCCCCGCACCTTCTGGTGCAGGCCGAAGCGCCGGGTCTGGATGCGACGCAGGTGGAGTCGCTGGTCACCAGGCCGCTTGAGGACCTGCTCGGTGGCGCTGAGAACGTCGAGGTGGTGCGCTCCACTTCCAGCCAGGGCCTCTCGGCGATACAGGTGGTGTTCGGTCGCAACAGCGACCCTTACCTGCAGCGTCAGGTCATCACCGAGCGGCTGGCGGATGCGAGCGCGCTCTTGCCGCCAGGCGTGGGCGCGCCGTTGCTCTCCCCGCTCAGTTCGTCGATGGAATATCTGCTGCACTTCGGCTTCACCAGCGATCGGTTGTCACCGACCGAGCTGCGTGACCTGATTCGCTGGACCATCAAGCCGCAGATTCTGGCCGTGCCCGGTGTGGCGCAGGCGCAGCTCTTCGGCGGCGACTCGCGCGAGCGGCAGCTGTGGGTCGATCCAGCCAAACTCGATGCGTTCGCAGTGACCCTGGAGGAAGTTGACGAGGCCGCCCGGCGCGCCACGCAGATAAACGGTGGCGGCTACCTTGAGACCGCGACGCAGCGCATCGTGCTGCAGGCCCAGGCTCCTGGTGAATCCGTCACGGCGCTCGAGCAGGCAGTGATTGCAAGCCATGCGGGTGTGCCGGTACGCATCGGCGATGTGGCAGAGGTGCGCGACGGGGCGGCGCCGCGCTTCGGGGATGCGATCATCGCCGGGCAGCCCGGCATACTGGTGGAGACCTCGACCCAGTATGGCGCCAACACGCTTGATGTGACGCGCGAGCTGGAGCATCGCCTGCAGATTCTGGCGCCCGAACTCGCGCAGCACGGCGTGCAGTACCACCCCTCGCTGCTCAGGCCCGCCAGTTTCATCGAGAGCGCCATCGGCAAGCTGCGCAACTCGTTGCTGATCGGCGCGGTGCTGGTCGTGGTCCTGCTGCTTCTCACGCTGCGCGACTGGCGCGGTGCCTTGATATCGTTCAGCGCCATTCCCGTCTCGCTGCTCGCCACCGTGTGGATCCTGAGTCTGGGCGGCCTGTCGCTCAACACCATGAGCCTCGGCGGACTCGTGGTGGCACTCGGGGTGGTGGTCGACGATGCGGTCATCGACGTGGAGAACATCACTCGACGCCGACGCGGTGCCGGAGCTGGCGCGAATCTGCGCGCGCTCTTGCTCGAGGCTTCCCTCGAGGTGCGCCGCCCGGTGTTCTACGCGACGGCCGCGGTGGCGGTGGCGTTCCTGCCGATCCTGATGCTGTCGGGGCTGCAGGGCGCATTCTTCCGTCCGCTCGCCACCGCCTTCCTGCTGGCGGTCGGACTGTCGCTACTGGTCGCCATGAGTGCAACGCCCGCGTTGTGCGCGCTTTTGATGGGAGGTCACGCGCCGCGCGCGGAGCCCTCCTGGCTGCGCCGCTGCAAGAGCTGGCAGCAGGCGACCATTACCAGGCTTGAGCGTCGGGCACCGCTCGTGCTCGTCGGCATCGTGCTCAGCGGCGCGGCCGGACTTGCGCTGCTGCCCCTGCTCGGGGCGCGCCTGCTGCCGGACTTTCGCGAGAACTACCTCATTGCGCATGCGGCGCTTCGTCCGGGCATCTCGCTGCTCGAGACCTCGCGCGTCGGGGTGCGCATCGCGGCGCGCCTTGCGGCTATTCCCGGGGTCAAGAGTGTGGCCGAACAGATCGGCCGGGCGGAAAACGGTCAGGATCCGGATGCACCCAACAAGAGTGAGTTCGAGATCCAGCTCGACCCGGCGCACGGTCAGACGACCGAGCAGCTGGAAGGCAAGGTGCGGGCGGTGTTTGATCAGTTCCCCAACCAGCTGGTGGAGATCTACTCGGTGCTCGCGGAACGCATCGGCGAGACCTTGTCAGGGGAAGTGGCACCGTTTTTCGTCAGCGTGTTCGGCCCGGATCTGGATTCGGATGATCAGGTGGCCGGCGAGATTGCAGAGCTGCTGCGCAAGTGGCCGCAAAGCGGCACCGTTCGGCTGGAAGTGCCGCCGCGCCAGCCCGAGCTGCAGGTGCAGATGCGCCCGGAGCGGCTGAGTCTGTACGGGCTGCAGGCTACCGATGTGCTCGGCGCGCTGAATGCCGCGTATCACGGCACGCTCGTCGCGCAGCTCAACCAATCGGACCGCAGCGTACCGGTCGTCGTGCGCATCAGCGGGGGCGGCGCGACACCGCAGGACGTGAGCGAGCTGCGCTTACGCGGGCGCGACGGTGCGCTGGTCTCGCTGGCATCGGTCGCCACGCTGAGCACGGTCTCGGCCAGGAGCCTGGTGGAGCACGAAGACGGACTGCGCCGCCAGGTGGTGGTCGCAAGTCCGACCACCTCCGATCAGGGTGGTTACGCGCGCGCCGCGCAGGAGGCGATCAGTGCCCATATCAAACTGCCCGCGAACGTGTATCTGCGCTACGGCGGCACCGCACCGGCGCAGGCGGAAGCCGCACGCGACCTGATATGGCACTCGGCCGCGGCGCTGGTGCTGATCGTGCTGCTCCTGGCGCTCGCCTTCGGTCACGCTCGCCACGTGCTGCTGGTCCTAGCCGCTTTGCCGAGCACGCTGATCGGCGGCGTGGCGGCGGTGGCGCTCACCGGGGGCACGCTGTCACTCGGTGCGATGGTGGGTTTTGTCGCCCTGTTCGGCATGGCCGCGCGCAACACGATTCTCTTGATCTCGCACTACGAGCATCTGGTGACGGCCGAGGGCCAGTCCTGGGGGCTCGCGACCGCGCTGCGCGGGGCCGAGGAGCGTCTGACGCCGGTGCTGCTCACCGCACTCCTGACCGCGCTCGCACTGCTGCCGGTCGCCCTGCAATCGCGCGAGGCCGGGCATGAAATCGAGGGCCCGATGGCGATCGTGATCCTGGGGGGCCTCGTCTCCTCGACCTTCGTGAGCCTCGTCCTGGTGCCGCCGCTGGCCGCTCGCTGGTTGCACCGCAGCTAGACGTACCCGCAACGCAACACAGGGCAAAGTGGCGCATTTTTGCAACACCTGGTGAGCCACAGTGTAGCCATTCTGGCAAAGAGTGAGCTTTCCGGCTATCCTCCGCGCGTTTAAGTGATTGTTCCAGAAGAGTGGAATTTGTTGCGATTTGACAACGTCGCTTGGCATGTGGCTTGCTCCCGCCTACAGTGGCGGCGCTCGGGCCGCGCCTGAGCGGCATCACGAGGGACAACTGACGGGAGTAAACGATGAAAAGTATTTTGGTAAGTAAGCGGACCCTGCGGTCATCGGTTGCCGGCGCGATCTTGGCCGTGCTGTCGATCCCCGCAGGCGCAATTGATCTTAAGAACGCAGACGGCTCTTGGACCTTCTCCTTTAATGGCGAGATTAACGTCGATTACATCTATTCCAGCTGCGAAACCCCAAGCCAGGCGGCCGCCATCGCCGGTGGTCTGACCTGTGTTGGCTCGGCGAGCGGCACCAACGTATCCAACGTCGGCAACGGTCTGCTGCCCGCGGCCTTCTCGTTCGGGGTTGCTACCACGCAAGACGGCATCGACCTGGCGGCGCACCTGGGCCTCTATCCGGGTATCGCCACCAACGACGGCGGCAGCCCGAACCTGCAGGCGACCGCGGGTGGTCCGACCAACACCGCCCTCGGGACCACCGGCCTGGATATCCGCCAGGTCTACATGACGTTCGGCAACAAGGACATGGGGACCTTCACCCTCGGCCGGAACATCGGTCTGTTCGGCGCCGACGTGATTCTCAATGACATGACGCTGCCCGGGGTCGGCGCGCCCGGCTCGGCCGCATCGCCTGCGCCTTCCAACACCACACTCGGTGGGATCGGCTTCGGTTACATCTACACCGACTGGCTGGCGCAGATGGACTACACGACGCCTGATATGTCGGGCTTCGCGGTGACGGTGGGCATCTTCGATCCGCTCAATTCGCTCAGCGACACCGGTACCGCGGATCCGAAGAAGGCGCCGGGATTTCACGCCAAGCTCACCTACACGCTGGCGATTGCCGAGGGCACCAAGCTCTACCTGTCGGCCGCGGCCCTGTCGCAGAACCAGTATTACGAGACCCCCACAGTCCCCGTCACTACGTACAACTACACCGGGACGGGCGCGGATTTCTTCGCGAAGTTCGATTTGCAGGACTTGGAGCTCATCGGGTACTACTACCACGCCAAGGGTCTCGGCTCGACCGCACTGTTCGATGGGGGAGCTTTCGACGGGGGCCCA
>Ga0209624_10000334_pt1 | contig 41507 bp, 33 predicted proteins | sample JacPinW_OM2H0_O1_FD_188565 | JGI IMG/M metagenome (GOLD analysis project Ga0209624, IMG submission 188565) | Forest soil microbial communities from Algoma, Ontario, Canada - Jack Pine, Ontario site 1_JW_OM2H0_O1 (SPAdes) (version 2) | ecosystem: Environmental > Terrestrial > Soil > Boreal...
CGAACGCAAGGAAAACCAGCAAGATCGCATCGCCAACGGAATCCAAAGCGGCCAGCTCACTGCTGGTGAGACAAAGAATTTGGAAACCAAAGAAGCGGGGCTGAACAAAGAAGAACATACGATGCGCTCGGAAGATGACGGCCACCTAACTGCCGCGGACCGCGAGAAGCTGAACAATCAGCAGAATCATCTTTCGAATCAGATTTACGACGACAAGCACAATGCCAACACCGCGCATTACGGCAACAATGAAGTGGGAGATCGCCGCGAAAACCAGCAGGATCGCATTGCACAGGGTGTGAAGAGCGGGCAGCTCACTCCTGGTGAAACGGCGAAGTTGGAAAATCAGCAGCAAGGTATCAATCGCGAAGACGCGGGAATGCGTCAGGCCAATGGCGGCAAGCTGACCAACGCGGACAAGAAGGCTCTTAATCAGCAGCAGAATCAGGCGTCGAAGAACATCTACAACAAGAAACACAACTCCCGCAAACAGTAATCAGCGCGGACGTAGCATGATTGAAAGAGAAGCCTCGGCCGTCTGTCGGGGCTTCTTTTTTGTTTGGACTTCTCGGAACAATACGGGCTATTTGGAATAACCTTTTGGATGACTTTGCCGCCAGCTCCACGCCGACTGAACGATGTTTCGCAAATCGGAAACCGCAGGCTTCCAGCCCAGAACGTTTTGAATCCTGGAAGAGTCGGCGACCAATCTGGCGGGATCGCCGGCACGCGGCGCGTCGAAGCGAGCGCGAATTTCGCGTTTGGTCACCTGGCGCGCGCATTCAATCACTTCCAACACGGAATAGCCGTGGCCGGTCCCGACGTTCAGAGCTTCAGAGCTTCCTCCATTGCGAAGGTTCCCGAGTGCAAGGATGTGAGCATCCGCAAGATCTGAGACGTGAATATAGTCGCGAATGGGAGTTCCGTCCGGTGTGGGATAGTTATTTCCAAAGACTGCGATCTCCGGTTTTTCCCCTGCGGCAGCGGCCAGAACATTGGGAATCAAATGCGATTCGGGATCGTGATCCTCGCCGTATTTTTCGGTTGCGCCGGCTGCATTGAAATAGCGCAGCGCCATGAATTTCAGGCCGTACGCGAGGTCGTAGCTTTCCAGAAGGCGTTCCATACAGAATTTGGACCAGCCGTAAGGATTCTTCGGCCATTGCGGACATTTTTCAGAAATCGGAATTTCCCTTGGTTCTCCATAGGTGGCGCACGTTGAGGAGAACACTACGATCCGGACTCCGGCGCGAATCAGGAATCCCATCAGCGCGATTCCCTGTTCCACATTATTTTGGAAATATTTCGCGGGCTCTGCTACCGATTCACCCACCGACGCAAGAGCTGCGAAATGAACGCAGGCATCGATCTTATGCTCGCCCGCAATGCGCGCTAGAAGCGCCAGATCGCCTACTTTTCCCTGGTAAAAGCGGATATCTGATCCAACCGCGTCGCGGTGGCCGTACACCAAATCATCAAGCACCACCACATCTTCATTGTTCGCGCGCAGCCGCTCGACAGTCACGCTGCCGATATAACCCGCGCCACCTGTAACCAGAATCGCCATTCGACCCCTTCGAGATTATTTCAATCGCAAATGAAATTTAATCGAAACACAGAGTACTACAGCTGGCTGCTCGCTTCACAGAGTCAGGCCTTGATGGCGACACAGCATGAACCCGCTCAACTAATCCGAATGTTTTCGCTCATGGGTGATAAGATTCACGCTCGCTAATGAAACCTCCTGCCGAACGTCAGGACTCTCGCTTGATGCGCGAGATGTTCGATACCATCGCGCCGCGTTATGACTTTATCAGCCGCGTCCTTTCTTTTGGTATGGACGGCCGCTGGAAGCGGCTTGGCGTGGCAAAAGCTTCGCTCCCGGAAAACGCCGTGGTCTTAGACCTGGCCTGCGGTACCGGAGATTTCTCGAGACTTGTGCTCGAGCGCCTGCCGCGCGCAACAGCTATTGCTGCGGATATTACCGAACGAATGCTTCAGCTCGCACACGCGTCCGGATTGAACGACGCAGTATGTAGCGACGCTGCGGATTTGCCTTTCGCCGACAATTCTTTCGATTGCGTTTTTATCGGCTATGGTTTGCGAAATTGTCCGGACGTTAAAAAAGCCATTCGCGAAATCCAGCGCGTCACCAAGCCGGGCGGATCTATGGTGAACATTGATTTCTTTTTGCCTGCGAATTTGATACTGCGACGCATTTATCTTGGATATTTGTTCGCGCAAGGGGCCATCTGGGGATTGCTACTTCACGGGCGAGCGCGCGTGTACACCTATCTTCCTGATTCGCTGCGGAATTTCCTCACCATGCAGCAGTTCACCGCGTTGTTGGACGAATTCGGGTATTCACCTGTGATCGCGCGTTCTTATATTTTTGGCGGAATTGGCCTTTACTGGGCGACCAAGAAATAGCGTAGAAACAAAGCTCAGCGATCACGGAATCTGGCAGACCATTACGGCGCGATTGGCGTAGGGACAAGACAGTCCGGCGACGCCCGGTTGCTCGACGATCACCCAAGCTACTCCGTATTTTTTCCTTAAGCGCTCGAAATCCGTGAGCGTGAATTGTTCCCAATTTTCCCGATCCGTTACTTCAAGATTCCATTGCCAGGCGAGCTCCGGGAATACGGCCACGGCTGAGGTGTCCTTTTCATTGTCGGCGAGTGTGCTGCGCTCGGCATAAGCGCGGAAGCCATAGTAATCCTGACCTGGACGATGCATATACCGGGGATCTAGAGCAAAAAGCGCGTACCGCGGCGTATTTTCGCGCACCCATTCGAATGCCTTCACCCACTCATTCCGTGGCGCGCGGCCCGGCCATTCGATGTGATAACTCGACGGAAACTCCAGCCTCTGACAGTAAAACATTCCGAGCGCGAGTGGAATAAAAAGCGAAGCCCAGAGCAGGGATCGGTCGCGCAACAAATATTTTCCGAGCATCCCGCCGCTAAACAACAGGAAGGCAACATAGGGGAAGTGCAAGATGCGCATGGGTTCGAACCGCGCCCACGTTTGCGTGTGAGGCTGAAGGTATTCAGACGCAAATACTGCTATGACGATACCAAGGGAAGTCGAGATTGCCAGGCGGTTGCAAATGCGCTCGAACAGAGCCATACCCTCGCGCCGGCCAACGCGCGCGTAAAACGCAAAAAACGCTATCGGCGCCAGAGCCCCCAGCCATTCGTACCAAGCCCAGGTGAAGGGATATGGATAACCGCGATCCGCCATCGCTTTCCGCCAGATGGGATTAGGAGGAACACCGAATGGTATACCCGCAAATGTGGCCGCACCTTGACCCGGAAAACTGCCGAACGCCAGGATTGCGATATGAAAGGTTCCGTACGCAGCCATGGTCGGATGACACAGCGCAGTTATGAATATCCAAAAGAGTGTAACGGGCCGCCGTTCGAGAGCGGCCACCGTTGCAAACAGCAGAAATGCTGTCGCGAAGTTACGCGGATGCAAATGCTGGTCCGTAAGGAAGAGGTGCGTCCCTGCCACTGGCATGGTAATAAGCGCGGCAACGAGCGCCACGCCGCACCATTGCGCGGCACTCTCGCTAAAACATTTCCGAATAAGTTGTAAGCATGCGAGAAGGATCAAAAAAATACTTACGACATGCAAGACAAACAGCAGCCACTCAAGCGGAAGATGGCTGGCGCCTGCCATCGCAGCAATCGCTCGATGGAAGAGAGTTAGCCGGGTGTACAAAATGAAGAAATTTGCATCGTACGGATAAAGACCCGGATCGATGATCTTCTTGATGGCGGGCAAGTAAACCGCCATGTCTTCGATGCCGACATGGTATCCCTGCACCAGGAAAGCTGCGAGGGTCAGAATCGAAAGAAAGAAGAAATCTTTAATCGTTTGAAACCGCACAACGTAGGGATGTCTCACTGGCGATGAAAGCGGAATCAGATGTTCTTCCGAGATCGCAACCCCCTAATGGACGGCAGCTTTAGAAATCATCAGCGGCGGCATCGCATTACAGATCTGATGGTCTGAGCTCTTCGCGAACCGTAACGCTAGGATGATTTAGTACCGGCCATCGCGGTAGTATACTGCAACCGTGGCAGTTGGCTATCGCATGAGACCATGCCCGATTTAGCTACCGCGTCTGATGATATTGCATTGAGCGAAAGGAAAGCTTTGGCAGATTCATACGCTGCTGGTCCTGCTCTTGAGCTCGCCGTCGTAATACCTACCTATAACGAGATCGAAAATGTTCCGCTCGTGCTGTCTGCAGTGGAACAAGCACTTCGCGGCATCGAATGGGAAATCGTTTTTGTCGATGATAATTCCCCGGATAAGACCGCAGACCGCCTCCGCGCTCTAGCCTTGACGAACCGGCGCATCCGCGTGCTGGAACGAATCGGACGAAAAGGTCTGTCCTCGGCTTGCATCGAGGGAATTCTGGCCACTGCGGCGCCCTATATCGCCGTGATGGACGCGGATATGCAGCACGACGAGAGCATCTTACTGAAGATGCTGGAACGCATGAAATCCGAGCGCTTGGATGTGGTGATCGGTAGCCGCAAGATTGCGGGCGGCAGTATGGGCCAATTCGCTCGCGAGCGCGTCTGGCTCAGTGACCTCGGGAGCCGCATTAGTAAGCTGGTATGCCGATGTGATGTCTCGGATGCCATGAGCGGATTTTTTTTGGTCGATCGGGCATATTTCCAGAACGTTGTTCCCTTACTAACCGGCACCGGTTTCAAAATCCTGGTGGACTTGCTCTCTTCGAGCCCATCGAGGCCTCGGGTCGGCGAAGTTCCCTACCATTTTCGTGATCGCCAGCGGGGTGAGAGCAAACTCGACATCAGCGTGGAATTGGAATATCTCTACTTGCTGGTCGACAAGGTCATTGGTAAGTGGGTTCCTACTAGATTCGTGATGTATGTATTGGTGGGAACTCTCGGCCTGCTGGTTCACCTTGGCGTGTTGGCATTGCTCTATTACCGAGGTCACGCGGATTTCACAATTTCGCAGGTCGCGGCCACTTTCACGGCGATGACGTTTAATTTTCTGTTGAATAACGTCGTAACCTTTCGTGATCGTCGGCTTCGAGGGCGGCGAATCGTTACGGGCCTATTGGTTTTCTATTTGGCTTGTTCCGTGGGAGCCTTGATTAGCGTGAGTCTTGCCAAGTTTCTTCTGGATTCTCACGTCGCATGGTATCTGGCCGGAATTCTAGGAATGGCTGCGGGGTCCGTGTGGAATTATGGTGTAAACACGGTCATGACGTGGCGCCGCGGCCGACCTCGTTAGCGCTGCCGCGTCCCGCTATCACTTCGAGCCAGAGTGGGGCGCACTTCCGCTACCCCCTTGCTGCTTAACTTGGGGACGTAAATGGCACAGTCCTGATCCTGAGCCGCAAGATTGTAATAATTTCCTATGGCATCAAGGACGTCGTTCGGGAAACGCTCGTTTGGCCGCTCCAGAGATTGCAGGGGACCATGAAGCTGAATGGCCCCGAAGTGGAATTTTTCGATTTCTGCCACCAACTCTCCGCTATCGAGCTTTTTTAGGTTAACCAGCCTTGTAGCGCTGTAAGGATCATATATATAAGGTTTTTCCGCGTAGTAGCACCGTAGAAGGCTCTCGCAAATCGCGGGCCCTGGCCGAGCCTTCAAGAAGGCCACGTCTGCGTCAAATCGTCTCTGCTCCTCCGGCATCCTCGCGACGCGCCCCCAAACGTTTGCATAGCCTGATAGGAGAAAGGCAAGGAGCAAGGAGGCGCACAAAATAAGTGGGATGCGCCGTCCCAAAAACTTATATCTCAAAAAAGGGGAAGGACTGCGCCAAGCAGCATAGAGCAACATTCCCATGACGATTGCGATCGCAAAGAAGTTACCGAAGTAAACGTTCATGGCTATTCCCGAGCCACCCGAGAAAAATATTCCAGTGAATAACGAAGTGAAGAATAAGATTGCAATTACGCGGTTCGATAAATTTCTCCGCTCCTTGATGGCCCAGATTAGCGCAGCAACGAAGGGTATGAGAATCGCATAGTAGTAGTAAACAAAGTCGCTCAATGCGCCGAGCAAAGAATAAGGACGGACACTCAGCATGTTTTGAATGAAAAACGGACCAGCCGCTTTGATGCTGCCCACAATCGAGCAAGCAACAAACACGGCGGAAAAAAGTAAAAACTGAAGCGCCTTTCGCCGGGAAGTCAGCCATAGGTCTATGAACACGGCGAGAGGCAAATCAAGAAGATTGTGTTTGATATTCCCGCCGAGGACGAATAAAAACACAATCAACGCGATGCGTCCTAGGGTAGGCGCCCGCGAAATATAGAGCAGCAAGCCGCTAAGGAAAAATACTTCCGCCAGCATTTGAGGATCGTCCAAGCCCATGTAGTGCGTCGCTGCGGCAAAAAAAAGAGCGGCGCAAAAAGTTGCGGCAAAGAACGCCGGCGCGAACCGTCCCGTCAATTTCCGAACGATGAGACCGACCAACACGCAACACGCGCCAAAGGACCCCAGCGAAACGAGTCTTCCGGTCAAAAGGTAATCGTGAAAGGAGCGAGACAAGTAAGCCATGATGTAAAACGATAAAGCCGGATAATCAACTATCGTCCAACCGTATTTTGTACCGTACAGCGGAAGGTGGTGAGAAACGGCCACCGCGTTGTACACCATCCATCCCTCTTTATAGTCCAGTTCGAAATGGTAAAAAGCACGGACGATGGGGCAGATTGCCGTGATCAGAGCAAAAAGGAAGATGAGTCCGAGAACCAGCCAATCGCCGGTATCTACGGTCCATGCGCGATCGTCGGGAAGCACTGTATTTTGGCGAGACATTCTAGTTCTTCAAGCCATATACCACGACGGCGTAATTATTCGGGAATTGGGTTGGTCGAGTTCCACAATACCGCTTGAGGTCTTCGCGATCGCCGGCGTTTGCTACGAAAACCTTTCCGTTCGCCACCGTGGGCGGCACGAAACGTGCGAGTAGGCCCAGGCCGTCAGGCGTATCGATCTCGGCATCGCGTCCTTGACTGCGCCATAATTCCTGCGAGACGTCTTCAGCATTCAGCGCCAAAAGCATGCCCTTCACGCCGCGATAGCTGTTTGAATCACCGTCCGCAGGCACCAGCGCCCACACGATACCTGTGCCCTGGCGATCTGCATCGCTGGAAACTGCGAGAATGCCCCCCGGCATCCAGTCATGAGGTGGCCTGTGGCAAGATGCCGGCGCCGGACCCGGAGGCTTCCAGCCGCCACTCTTGATATCTGCGCTCGCGGTCTTGAATCGCCCATCCACGAACGGATAGGCCGCCAAACTTTGCGTTTCTGGCATCACGTATATCCATTGCGTGCCGTTCGGGCCTTTCCAATAAATCGGCATGCCGTGAATATGCCCACGGCTCACATCCACTTTCTGCAAAATCTGGTCCGAATCCCGACATTCGGTTCCTCGGGGCGAACCTCCCGCTTCATAGCGCCCGAAACGATCACGGCTCATCAAGTAAAGCGCGCCGAATTTCCCTCCACCCAGAATCGTATTGCCGGGCAACAATAAAGGAGCGATTGAACCCATGTCCAGATCCTTACGATTCAGATATGACTGATTGCATGGTGTGAAGTAATCTACGACATCGAGCTTGTCCCCTTTAAGACGAAGCCTGAGCATGCTGTTTCCATATTGATTGCGCGACGCATCGAAATCACCGTTCGCTGTCTCGAGATATATATTCCCCGCGCCATCTGCCACCGGGCCGGTTCCCGACATCCAAATCCCGCCTCCCTTTCCCTTTGGCTCCGGACTCCACACCGTTCGAAGTTGCAGGTTTGCGCCGTCGTAGACGAATAACCATCCAGCGATTCCTTTGGGATTATCGAATCCGAACGCGACATAGAGCTCTCCGTGGTCCAACAATAGGCCGGCGCGTTGCTTTCGAGTTTGATGCCACTTAGCCTTATGTTCGGTAAACGACTCGCCTTCAACCGAGCCTTCAATAACCACCGGCCCGTTCACTATCTCGCCGCTATGGAGATTCAGCGCATAAAGCCGATACATCTGGTCGTCGTTCCACGCGACAACGTACAGTAGGTTGTTGTCGACGTCGATCGCCGGTGTTCCCAGAATTCCCCACGACGGGTCGTCCACCGCCCACTCGTCAATGTCGCGCGCTCCCGCACGTACAGGACCGAGATTTCTTGACCAGACGAGAGTGTCATTTGAGCTTCTAGGCTTCTGGTCAGCCACGTATGCGTAAACGGTGTTATTCATCGAAGCAAAGATCACCGTGTTGCAACCTTGTGGGCATTTCGTGCTTGTGAGATGGGAAACGTAAAGCGGCTGCGCCATTATTTTGGCATCGGAATATAGCGTCCACAATTTTCCGAAGCGGGTTTTGACATTCGATTGGTTAAGCTCCGTCTCGACTAGATTCACTCCGGAACGCTGGTTATCAACCCGCTGCGTGTAAATGTCAAAAGAGCCTTTCACGCGTTGCAGGCGGGCCAGACAGCAGAGAGGCAACATTCCGAAAATTAGCGCGCACTTTGTCCATCCCAACCGCATGAATAGTCGCACCTCGGAAGATTTCCTGCCGCGCGAGATTCTATCCTCGCTTCATATTGATAACAACCCAAGAACCATTGATCGAGTCCCCAAAACGCATGATCGCTCAATTGTGAGGTCGTCACGTCGTCTCATCGCGGACCCCTCATGCTTCGTTTCGGTTGAAGCAAAGCGCTTGTGTTGCGACAATGGATTCTGGCGCGGGCGATGATGCGTGGGCCCAATTCATACACGGGAGTGTTATGCGTTTGCTTGGCGGCAACGATTCTTGTTCCAACGTTTCCACCGGGCGACACGGCTTATAGCCATACATCATCTCAACTTCAGACTATGACCGAGACCGCGCATCCGCTGGAACAAATAAAGAAATATATTTCCTCTAGTTGGGAATACTTGACCCGCTCCCTGGCCATTTGCAAAACCTTTGAGGACATCAAAACCGAAGGCGAGCCGTACCTCTATCTTCCACTGGGATTCCCGGAGCCCGCGGACATCGTCGCGCTTCAGAAATATTGCCCAATCCGCGTAGCGCGCTTGCCGAAGAAAATCTCGAGCGCCGGTGATATCGATCTCAGCGAAATTCCCAACGAAGGCGTTCTCTTTCTCCCGCATCCCTACGTGGTTCCCGGCGGACAGTTCAACGAAATGTACGGCTGGGACAGCTATTTCATAATTCTCGGCCTGCTACGCGACAATCGCGAAGCGCTCGCCAAGGGCATGGTCGAAAACTTCTTTTTCGAGATCGAGCACTACGGCGCGATTTTAAATGCGAATCGAACGTACTATCTCACGCGCTCTCAACCTCCCTTCCTGACCTCCATGATCCTTGCCATTTACAACGCGGAAAAGAATTCAGGACACACGGACTTGTCCTGGCTTGAGCGCGCCTACAAATTTGCCGTCACCGACTACGAAGAATGGATACGCGCTCCGCATCTCGCCGGCGACACTGGACTGTCTCGTTACTTCGACCACGGAGAAGGTCCTGTGCCTGAAATTCTGGGCAATCCGAAGGACTACTACGGCGGCGTCGCGCGATACATGCTGACGCACCATGAGGGCGACGAAGCTTCTTACGTGGTGCATTTGGGCAAGAATCCGAACGCACCCCACGCCGGGCCTGTGTTCGAGCTTCCGTGCGATCCCAAAACAGATCAAACTGCTGGCACGGATTGCGCCACGGATCGCGTTGCGCTCACCGCGAATTATTACGAAGGCGATCGCACCATGCGCGAATCAGGTTTTGATGTCTCATTTCGCTTTGGGCCTTTCAGCGCAGACACGCACCATTACGCCCCCGTGTGCCTCAACAGCCTTCTCTATAAAGAGGAAATAGATCTGCAGGAGATAGCCACGATTCTTGGCCATCACGACGACGCCGAAAAATGGAAGCGCCACGCAAACGAGCGTCGCGAACGTATGGATAAATATTTGTGGGACGAAAGCCGCGGCCTTTATTTTGACTATGACGTAGCTACCGACAAGCGCTCCACTTATGAATATGCGACTACGTTTTATCCGTTGTGGGTGGGCGCCGCGAGTAAAACGCAAGCGGAGGCAGTTACCAGAAACCTCAAATTATTCGAGCACCCGGGCGGCTTGGCCATGAGCCTGCACGAGACCGGCGCGCAATGGGATTTTCCGTACGGATGGGCGCCGATCCACCTGATTGCGATCGAAGGCTTGAAACGTTACGGCCACAACGCGGAGGCTGATCGCATCTCGTTCAATTTTCTGCACATGGTGCTGGAGGATTTCGAGCGCACCAAGACCATGTTTGAGAAATACGATGTGGTCTCCCGGGCGTCAAAGACGCGCATTCGCGTGGGATACAAAGAAAACGTGATTGGCTTCGGTTGGACGAACGGCGTTTTTCTTGAATTGCTGCATCAATTGCCTGCGGACCTGACCGATAAGCTCCGGAAGCTTAGAGCGGCGAAGCAATAGGGCGGCTGCTTCGCAACCTACGGTTGCACCCCCCACGGCATACAGGATTTCCCCGATTGATGAATTTTTGGCGCTGCGCGAATATCTGTGGCAGAGGGAAGAGGAACAAAGGGAATCCTTAATAAAATAAGGGCTGGGCCCGCATGTTCCTCTTCTCTCAGCCAACCTTACGTGAGCCCTGAAGATCTCCGATAATAACCGTACCTAGTAGAAGCTCCCGTGAACCGGGTTCAATACTACATACTTCGCAGTTCTACCAGACCAGCCTCAGCCCCTCACGGCGGCCCGGATTTTCGGAGACCCCAAAACTCCAGCCTTCAATTCGGCATCGCTATCAATGGTTTCGAGAAGCTTTCGCGTAATGTTGTCGTCCACTTCGGGCGCCTTACGAATTTCCACCGGATACCGAACCATGAGTTCTAGTCCGGTATCAATGAACTGCAATTTCGCTTCGGTGGCCGGCGCACGCAACTCGATTTCCACGCGGCGCTCGATGTCGCCATACTGCTTTTCGATTCCTGCGCGGTATTGCGCATACACGGAGTTGACGACCTCCGTGAGTTTGTCCTGCACCAGCTTGAAGTTCGCGCCCGGCGCAAGCGAGACCGCCACTTCGTGCCACGCGTACGATGTGCCGGGTATTTGCTTGAACAGCGGCGTGCCCGCCTGGAACAGAACCGAATTCGCGAAAACTACAATCCGGCCGGTGGGATAAAGTTCGATCCCGGTTCCAGCGAGCTCCACCAGGTACATGCGGACCAGCCCAATATCGATTACGTCTCCTGTTACTCCAGCGATGCTGACGCGATCACCCACGCTGATGCCGTAGCGTCCTACCACGAAAAAGTAAGCGGCCACGGATAGCAGGACAGCTTGCAAGCCGACCGCAATTCCGGCAGTCACAAAACCCGCAAACGTCGCCAGCGAGCTGAATTCGCTGATGAATCCCAACAGGAGGACGATGCAAGTGAGAAACCCAACAACGAAACGCCTGAGGATCAGGAACTGGCGCCGCCTGCGCATATCGTGTATGTAGCGGAAAGTTAATCTGCGCCAAAGCTCGGAAAGCGTGAAGACCAGAGCAAGCGCCAAAGCTAGCGCGAGAACCCGCATCAGCAGCGAGCGCACGGTAAATCCAGACTCGCGCACAAGCGCTCTGCGCCACTCCAGGAAATTTGCGCGGCTTTCATCTAACAAAACGATTTCTTGGCTGAGCGGAATCAAAGCGCTGGTCAAATGTTTGAACTGGTTTGTGAGCTTGTGAAAATCCTGAGGCTCCGTTTCCAGTGGTGGCGTGCCGGGCGTCGGGGAGAGGTTCGACATTTGGCGCCCCTTCTGCACCGTTGCGGACAATTCCGCGCGTAGCGGTTTCTGTACTTCGGTCGCAATATCCCGCAAACTCGCCGTCTCTTTAACTAATTGATCGATTTGATGAATGCTGCGCATTTCGTCGAACACGGCCCGGGCATCGCTTCCCAATCCTCCCGAATTCGGGCTCAGTGTTTGGGAGCTAGCTGCGGCCTTCGAAGGAGCATTTTGCGCCGGCGCGGTGCCCAACACTTCGGGAATAGAACGAGCAAGATCGTTAATGTTTCCCTGCAAGCCCTTGGTCGAGCTTTCGTTGGTATTCACCATGAAGGTGGTCATACGCTGGACCGCATCTTGCATGGCTTTATTCAGTTCCAGGTCGCCCTGCACCTTTTCGAGTTGGTCCGTTAGAGCTTCTTTCTTTTTGCCCGAGGCGGCATCGATCTGTTTGTTCAATGCGGCGATCTGCACCCCATCCTGATCGATTCTTGTTTTCACTTGGGCTGCGAATTGTGCCAGCTTTTCTTCTCGCGTCGGGGTTTCAGTGGTTTCCGGGGTCTGATCGGTGTCGCCACCGGCGGTGGGATTGGCGGCAGCAATCAGTTGCGCTTCCGCCTTGGCGGACTCGAAAGCCAGCCGTACAGCCTGGGCCGCGAGGTCTTGCGCATTGTCCTGATAGAGCATATCGCTCGGCACACCAACCGTTTGTACTTTGCCGGATGCGTTTCGATACCAGTTGATCGCCGCGTTCAAATGCCCTAACACAGCGTTGCGGTCGAGTTGCTGCGTCTCTTGCGCGAGAAGAAAGGAACCGAATGTTAAAAATGCCGCCAGGCAAATAAAAAAGGAGCGTCGAGAGTAAGGTGGCGCTGAAACTCGCCTGTTTTTGAACGGCTTCATGTCCTCTTCTTTCGTTTGCGCTGGGTGCAAAACGTGATGGATTATTTTTGGACCACGAACTTCGCGTGGCTCGGCGTGGGCTGAAACTACAAATCAAGCTAGCACTTCACGCGGAGAAATTCCAGCAGTAGAGGCTGATTGCGAAATCCAAATTCGATTATCTGGCACTCCACGATGCAGGAGTTCCTTACTTGAACTGTGATATGTGGCGCGCCCAAGAGGACGATTTTAGAACTTTTCTCCGCGATTTCACGGCTAACTTGACACAGTTCGGATTCACTGATGGATGAACCTTTAGCATGATGGGAGCTAGGCGCAATCGGCTCCATTTTCTCTCGAACTCACTTTCGCCAGATGCGCCAACGCTTTTTGAACTCCTTAAGGATGAACTCCACAAGCTCTTGGGCAAATGACCCAAACCCCGGTATCGCACCGGCGAGGCTACCGAGAATCGTTCCCCCGACGTCAAGTACCTCCCGGAGTCGGTTCTCTCCCGCCTCAGCTTCAAAAGCGACGAGAGCCGACTCAAAAGATTCGAGCTTTAGCTTTAATTGCGGGCCTACCAATCCCGCTGCGTGCAACTTTCTGCGGGCCTCCTGGCTTCGCATAGAATCATTATTATTGGCCAATTGCCGTAACCTGCCGGTGGCTTCCTCAATCGCCGGTGCGAGATTGTCCCTGAAAGGAGCGCGAAACAGGACTTCTCGGCACGTGGAGACAATATCCAACAGTCTCGCCATCTCGAAAAGGAATCTGTTGACGTTTTTGACGCGAACCGGCACATTTTCTCCTTTCACAAAATTGGCTAAAGTCGGCTAATTCCAGTACTAAAGACCAGATTACATGCCTCCTAGTCAAGGTGAACCGGAATATCTGAGCCGTTGAACTCAACCTCGGCGAATTTGTTCTCCCGCAGCAAAAGTTGAACTGACGCCCTTGCCCTAGTCCGGTCTATCGATGGCCCCGATCTGATGCGAGAAATCGGTAGTTTGCCTTCAAGTGGCACAAGTTTCAGGAACGGGACTGCGATGCCTCGCTGCGGGCGAAAGTACGTCCTCGCCGGAGTTTTGCCGCCGTCGTCGCGACCTTGCAATAAAAATCTACGTGGACGCACAATTAACCTCCATTCATCCTCTTCTTGAAACGCTTGGTCTTTAAACCCGAGTATCTCGTCAAGTAGCATCTCCTCCGCGACGTTCAGCACAAAGTCGTAAGCAAGGGTCAGTCCCTGATGACTCGGGATTTTTACTGTCCGTCCGAGTAATTGCAGCGCCGGGACATCCACGACAGAGAGAACCAATTGAAGAATCTCAAGACATCGTGCAGCTTGATTTTCCCTCTCGTATTCGACCTTCGTTAACAGGGGTGTATACGACGGGGATTCTGGCACGAGGTTATGAATTGAGCCATTAACGACGGGAAATCCAATTGAATACCCTCCTGCCTGGCCATAGGCTCGCCATTGACTCAAAACATTGTCGCGTTGACAGAAGCACGCGAGATACACGGAATGAATCAACGCTTCTAATCCATCCTCGTCCGCTATTTTCAAGCGCAAATCGCGAACTAACTCCCCAGAAGGATCGTCCCTGTTCTCCGGATTATTATCTTCCCATTGCTGCAAAACACCGCCCAGGACCATCCGACCGTATTCAAGCTCGCTTGAATCGTTCAGGAAGTACGCGGCGCTCGCATGGAGGCAGTTGGCTTCGACGATCCCCTGCAGACCAGCGACGGTGGTGTAATGAAAAAGACAACCAGCGGGAGGCTTTGACTGGATCAGTTTGGTAAAATGCCGGTTGTTCGCGAGCTGAGATAATTTGTTAGCCAGGCCTAGGACAACAGTTTCCTCTGGAGTCAAACTACATCTCCTTATAGATGCTACACCTGACTATGTTCGACGGTACGGTGATATCTGCGTTTCCATCAGACGGCTATGCCTACCGACCCTTTCGGGTTTTGGCCGTGCGGCGCGTTTCCTTGTTGTTCTGAGCGGTCGCGAGTTTTGTTTTTGGGGTCGTGCTGCTCGCTTTACCTCTTTTTGTCACCGGATTGGCGGGGTTGTTAGGCGAAAGCAGTCGTCTGAGTTGCGCTACTGATTTGTCGATGGCGTCCAGTAAGCTCTCTGGTGTTTTCTTGGGCGCTCGCTTTCCGAGCAGTACATCTAGCCTGGTAAGGGCCTCTTGTTCTTCTTCCGGTAGGAAATCTACGACGATCGTCGGCGGTTCAGGTCTGTTCTTTTCTCTCACGTCTTTCTCGATCAACAAGAGCCGAGCAAGGCGGTTAATGTCTCGCCTTAGCTCCCCAAGCAGGATCTGCCTGCGGCTGGCTGTCGGCTTGAGCTTGATCCATGGATTCGGTTCTAGCGTAAGTTCCCTCACAACGGAAAACACATCCTTGTAGGACTCCAGGGGATCGACGCTACCCGGAAGTACTCGACGGCGATCCCAAAGTTTGAGAATGAGCTCGACACATCGGTCGCGAGCAATGAGCCGCTCAGAAGGCGTTGCGGCGTTCTTCGATTCCTCCATCCGCTCCGCCAAATCGTGCGCCATCCACCTGCCAAGCGTATCGTTACTTCGCTCTAGGCCCAATTCATGTATCAGGTGAACACCAAGAGCCAATACGTCCTTCGGCGGTTTCAAGGGAGCCGTCACTGCGGAGGAGGAGGATTCGGCCAAATCGCGCCTCAGAGCCCTCTTCTTCACGTGCTCTCGCATCGTTATATCGTCCTTTTCTTCTGGTGACCTCGACACTCACCAAGAGATCAAATCCTGTACGTTCTAGGAATTGCTTTAGATGGTGAACCGAAACGCGCAGGCGAACGCCGTTTGATTTTGGTTTGCTGCCGCGCGTATCGTCTTCGTCTTCTCTGCTGTCGCTCCACTGTTCGCTTGTGTAGGAGCTCATTGCATTTGCCCAACAAACCCTTCCATCGAGCAAAATCTGCTCTTCAAATTTTTCGCCTAGACGACACCCAGGACGCCAAAACATACCGGAGATCTGGTTCCTCAAAGGGTCTCCTTCGTCGATACCGGAGCTCTCGCTGCGTCGGGTTATGCAGCCCAACAATCGATAGGGTGTTTCGTCAATCTCGAACCTGTCTTCGCCGTCTGACGGAAGCGCAAAATCCATAGGCTCATCGACCGTTTGCAAAGCTCGAACGAGCGCAGCTGCCGTTTCGGGTTGAACCAACGCCGAGTCCACGCTAGTTTTAGAACTTCCCTCCGAAGAAGTCGTCTCATACCTTCCGCGCATCACTAGCGATTCAGTTGGAACAGATCCAACTCCTATTTCAAGAAGGAATTCCTTATCCTCAATGGAGGCTGTCCACTCGTCCGAGATCTGAAGGTACCAATAGCGCTCTTCCAGTGGTTTAGGGCCTCGAAAATCGGCAAGCCAATTGGGGGGCAGAGTCAGGCACTCGCGACTTAGCCGCTCCTCCAAACTGCCGTAGTCGTATCCATCTTCCGTCGTAAGAGATCGGCACTCCATTAATTCTCCAACGGCACACCACATCGCATGCCACTCTAAGTGGGTATCATATCTTTCAATTGTAGGCGTTGACCCATGACTATGGCTCCAAAGAGCCCAATCGCTCTCTGAGTATCGGTGACGACGTGGCTGATCTTTCCATGCGTGGGATACGTCTGAAGCCTGCCACTTCTCAACTATCCACTTTTCGGCTACGTCTATAAACTCATCGACGCTTACATCGGCAAAAATGCTGGTCGCAGGTTCGTACCAATACGGAACGGTGTCCATCATATCAAAACGAAACCTTGGCTCCCTGCCGCGAGACGCAACATCACGCGAACACAAGCGATCCTTCTTCCTCTTACGTTCTAAGTGACCGCTCTCGATTCGCTGCAAACATCTTTCCTGGCTTTCCGTAATAATTACAATCTGGTTTTTAGCCAAAGTGATGACCGCATCTTTCGCAAATTTGCGGACCAGGAGATGAGGAAAAGCTTCGTCCAAAGCCACCGCTAACAGTCTTTCCGCGCATGATTTCAAGCTCTTAGGGGACTCTGCCGCAGTTCGTGCGAGAGCAATCATTGCCCATAGTCTCGCATTGAGCCAGTGAAACGGGGCATCAGAGGATTGGAAAGTTGTTTCTGCCGTGCGATCGTAAAGATCCATAAGCGCACTGAGTAGATGGCTCCTGTCAAACGCGCCAAGCTGCCTTACCACGTGCGCTGCTCTCCAACGGGTCCGGACGTCACAATCGGCCAGATGGACGTGGAGATACCGCCCGATCGCAACTGAATGCGATGTAGGGATATCTGCTAGGGGAAAAGGGACAAAATCCTTTTCAGGCACGCTCTTTGCGACCCGCGGAAGATACTGACGAAAAAGTGTGGCCGCATGTTGGGAGCCTAAATTGTCGGCGACAATAGCAACGCTTTCATACAAGTTCGCCGCCGTAAGGTCATTCACATGGGAGGCAATGCCTTCGATAATGGTTCCAGATGCCGTAGCCTTAGTCAGAAAAAGCGCAAGGCGACGGAGTGGTGGATGTCGTTCATACGACAGACTTCCGGCGAGCGCTGGGAAATGATCGACGATAAATTTTGGAAGTTGGGCTTCACACCAATCCTGCACTGCCGGAGATGTCCACGTTTGGATGGTTCTAAAAATTGATGCTGCGAGTTCGTTTTCACTGATAATCTCGGTCGAGAGTTGACTCACTGAGTTTAAATACAGAATGCGATCGTTAGGCGCAACTGCGGCTCGGAAGTAATCAAGTACTTTTCCGAGAGAAATGTATTTTTCTGTCTTACGCGCCCTCTGCAGAGCTGCCGTGACGGCTTCTTCGAGCCTTGAAGTCCAGACATGCCCAGCCGTAGCTTCTTCTATTATGTGCTTTATATTCGGTGAATCTGATTCGAGCCCGTTGATAGCCGCCGAGCCCTCCTTAGGCTTCTTTAGGTTTTCTATGAACTCGTGCGTCCGTTGAAGGTGCTCTAGCCATAGGGTGTTGCCTCCTGACTTCGATACCGCTTCAGCTAATAGACGCAAAACCTCGGGTCGATTGCCCCTACCAAACCTCAGCAATTCCGCTTTCGCGATCGTTTCTACTACAGCGTTTCCTTTACCTGATTCGTCGGAGCCTCGCCCCCGTACAATCGTTCGTAATAGTTCAATATCGGCCAGATTCAGAAGAGGTAGGAACGCGGTTGCGTCCTCGGAACTCATAACCTTGTCGAGTACGGCCCTCTTAAGCAAAGCCGGTATAGTAGATTCGCGATCGACAACATCCGTATCTTCCCATCTCGCTGTCGCCGCGAGCGCGACTCCAAAATCAAGTGCTGTCAACGCCTCCGTAACCTCACTCCACGGAAAGGCTCGCTGGTCATCCAATCGGATCGCAGCATCGGTGGTGATAGCGAATAAATCGTTGGCGGTACTGCGTCTATCTTCGTGAGAGATGGTGTCTCTAGCTTGAATTGCAATTCTGCCGATGCACCGCAGCTGATTTCGTGCCTCGGTGTCAATTTCTCTTGTTATTTCATGCGCTTGTCCAAATAGCACTTTCGCATCCGCTTGACTGAGTGGGCGTAAGAACCGAACGACTTGCAAAAGGTAATTGGTTTTTTGTTGAGCTGCGATTTTCATTTCACGGATTGCGGCAGCGCGATGGCTGATCGTATCGAGAATGTCATCGTGTAGCACCGAGTTCGGCATCAGGACGGAGAGCGTCGCTATTTCATCTGAACCGTCCTGCGCTATCTGCTCTTCGAAAACATCCAGGCTACGTGCAAGCACGGTCTTGAGGTCGATATCAGGAACAATAGCAAGGCTAGCGATCGACAGCGCAAGAGCTTTGCGTGTGTCATGCGCGCCGATTTGCCGCGAGAGACGCCAATTATTTGCCTGGAACGAACCTAGTGCGGAGGAGAGTTCCTTACCCGCTTCCCCAATCGGCAGACGGCCAGAAATAATTTCGGAGCGAACACTGTAAATCGGCACCAAAGATCCCACCAGCTCCCTAGCGCGCTCAATGCGCTCGCGATCGCTCGGGGATCTTGTTAAGGCCTGCCGCGTCGTAGTCTGCCCCTTTTCTTCATCCCGCTTGACTAGGAAAGAATCAGCGGTCATTTGCTGGCCGGCATGTATCTGTAATAGTGCGTGCGCACGAAGCATCAAACTAATGAGGGAGCTCTGTGAGGAAAACAATCCGTCCTCTCGCCTTAACTCATCGTCAGTAAAAGCCGCCAGCAGCGGCAGGCAAGAGGAAATGTTTCCGCCTCTGGCAAATATGATCTCGCACGAAGTCAAGATGATGTCGAGCCAGTAAGCCCTAATCTCGTTTTGCCACAAGTCCTGTAACCGATCAGTGCGAACGTACTTGAGACGCATAACAACTCTTAAAGCCTTCTCTATTTGGTTGAGATCTACGGGGCGTCCCGCAATTGAGAGAGGAACGAGAAAGGCTAGATTCCACGGTTCTTTAACTAGGGCCAAATCTATAAATTGCTCAACGAGATTCGCCTTGCCCTCAGCTATTAACCGTGGGATAAGAATGCGAGCAACGCGTAATCCAAGTTCTCTCGGACGCCAGCCTGCGGCTGCCTCCATCGCCGCGCGTGGTCCCTTCCAAAGAAGTGCACTTTCGATCTCTGCTGCAACATCGTGATCCTCGATCTTCCAGCTGTTCCTATCAAATCCTCCCCTGCCCTCTTTTTCCTCGTCTATCATCTTTTGACGACGGCTAAGCCATGCCGTGAGTAAACGAGCGGTGTCTCGGGCCGCTATGTGGTTCTTTTCCGAAACTTCCTCGCGCAACAAATGGAACAAAAATGGCCCATGGTGTTCGATTTGCTTCGGATCAAAAAGAATCATCTTTGATGCGCTATTCCGCATAAAGGCTACCGAAAGGTCTGGGTTCTCAACAGCCAGTTCGCCTATCGCAGCATGCGTCTTCAGTGCCTCCGCTCCGACGAGGATGGTTCTTAGCGCATCAACGGTATCGTTGAGTTCAACCGACGCCATTACGGCGATTCGTATGCGTTGCAGCTGTACGTCGCGTCGCAAAAATGGGTCGCCGATTATGCTGGGCTCGCGCTCTTGTTCAAGTATCCGAATGAGTTCGCGCCCACGTCCGGCTTGATGCAATGACGAAGCGATGTGAGTAGCGGCGTAGGAATCAGTTTGATGCCGGGACAAAAACCATTCCGCGACTCGACTTGCAATAGGTTTCAAGTCTTGGGTTCGACTTCTGACAAATTCTTCAAAGTCCTCATCTGCAAATCCGATACCGTCGTCAGCAATTCTTATCGCTGGAGCCAGGTCAAAGCATATGTCCCGTAATTGCTCAATACTCAGTTTGGTAACGGCAGCGAGATCCAGCCAAGGGATGGGTCTCGGGAGCGTGATTAGCGCGGCACAAAAATCGTCGATCGCGGACTGACTACCGTTCTTGTGTAGAGCTTCGACGAGCTGCTGGTTAAAGATGTCTTCGAGAAGCTTGCCTTGTGGTCGAAGAAAATTGAGCGTAAGGTCTGGATTCCCACGCCCAAATTGAATTGCGTAGGCTTGTACCCTCGGATTGCCATGGCTTAGTGTGTGAAACTCATCAATCCAGAGTTCTGGTTGATTTCTCAATGTTTTCTTTACGTGCTGTCCTGTTTCATCCCGTGTAAATCCATCGAGCGGAATATGCTTGAAATGGGAAGGTAGCTGGAGCTCGGCCATTCGACTGGTCCTAGCGGTGACGATTATTCGTACGTTGTCGCGAAAGCCGCCGAGCGTGACAAAATCACTTATAAAGCTGCGCTCTGGCGGCGCGAGTCGTTTGGCCGCTGTAATCGAGTTGTCGGCGGCATCAGTAACCAACACCAATAGCGCGCCGGCGCTCCTCGTCGCGACAGCGTCTGCAGCTAGATTGACCCTGTGTTGAAATGATCGCGGATAATCATGATCGTTCGAACGACTCAGCAGCAAAGGCACGCGAAGGCGGGTCGAAAGGTCGTTGGCAAATTGCCGAAATGCATCCTGCGGACGATGCCGATAAGCGTCTGAATCTAGATAGCGGCCGCCGCCATAGCAATCAAACGTCACCATGGCTGAAGCTTGCGGGAGCCCGGGCTCAATCTCTTGCAGCACCGTGGTCTTTCCGCAGCCACCTGTACCGTGGAGACATATAAATTGATGTCCGCCACGCATATTTTCGAGCACGGTCGACACAACCGCACGGGGTACTGGACCATCTATCCGCCTTATCTCGTTCGGGCAAGGGAATAGAGCTCGACGGTTCGAAAATCCAAACAGGAGCAATACGTCCTCGCGGGTAATTCTCTCGCCATTACTTTCGGGTAACATCCGCTTGCGCACGAAATCACACATTTCTGCCAGAAGAGCGCGGGCATCGTCGTCGGTCCAGTCCGAGATGGTTTTTAGAATTCCCGCTTCAATCGAAAACCGCGAGCCCGTTTGTGATTTCAGATCTAGGCAGTCAAAAAATCCGACAAGCGAATCGCCAGACAAGCCCGAGGCAGACACTGCGGCGAGTGCGTCTTGCGATTTCGGAGGCTTCGTCCTTAGGCTCTGTAAAATGTCGAGCGTATGCGGGTCAACCGGTTGGTTAGAAATAAGACGGACCTGAACTCCGTTGGAGTCTCCCCCACGCGCGAGACGAACCTGTTCATAGGCGGCTGCCAGTCGGCGTAGTACGGAATTGTCGCTTTTTTTTGCGGAAGAACTAGTCAGGCGGGCAATCGTCCATTCAGCATCCGGCTTCGACCCGGAGTATTTCATTTGCTCTATGACAAATCGACTGCATTCGCTAACTCTCGATCCACCGTAGTAGAGCGCGCAGTCCACGCCATCCCAGGTCGTGGCAGCCCTGTCGCCCTCGTCTTCAGGCAGGAGCCCTTCAACAGTGATAAATGATAGCTCTGTGTCTTGCTCCAATAAGTTCAACGCGTGACGAAGAACCCACAACTCATGAAAGTTGTCGCCGGTATTTGAGCCGCGCGCCCCGCGATAGTCAATCATAGAGTACCCATAGTGCTACAAACGTATCACCATCTGTCAATATACGTGAATGACAATACAAGATTTCGCTTCTGTAACGATTTGCCAGGACCTAGACCACAGTTACAACACTAGTTCTTCCGGTGATTACTCTACGGAAAGGATTGGCTTGAGACGTCCCAATTGTATTCTTCTTTCAAAATCCTTGAGACTCCGGCTAGATGGGCTGCGCCGACTATTACGAGCACGTTAACAGATGACGTATTCCTGTCGGCATTTGTTTTCGCCATTGCCGCGTCGCGCTCACCCATTGACATTGCGATGGCATCTGGAGACCGAATGTCTACGTACTGGCATCTATTCTGTTCTGCGATGTCACTCGCTATCGTACGCTGAGGAGCATCCACTACGGCTTTTGCTTCGAACAGGCCCGCAAATTCGACGGGGGTTGCAGCCTCTTCGGCACGTAGCGTGGTCCAAACTTCTTCATCGGTTCCCGCTTCTTCAGCGATTAACTGGATTTGCCGATCCCTTACGAGCTCTAAGATGTGCTGCTTAAATCGAACTCGAATCTGCTCAGATTCTGGCACTCTATCTTGATGCCGTTGATATTCGTGCTGGGTTCCGACTACGAGAGCCGCAACTCGATCTCCGCTCCATTGAGACTTTTCCGTTTGTGCCATCGTTCGTAGAGGCGCTATATGCCGGAATCTCATAAAGGACAACATTCTACTTCGCGGTCAAAACTTGATGAATTCAGTATCAGATTTAGAATCTACAAAGTAACACCTCGCCCCGGCGCTTACTCGGAAACTAAAGAATAACACTGGCCACTCACCGCAATCTCTGAAGCAATAATGCAGATAGCTTTCGCCGTCCAAAAGCGGCTGACCGCGAGTATTCGGGGTATACGAACTGACCGCTTTGATGCCATAAGGCAATTTCTAAATACACGTATTGATTTGTGATCTAAGATCAGTACGCCCGCATGAAGCCAGCGCGTCCTAAGTACGACCTCGAATTTTTCTATACTAGTTTTCCCCAACGCTATCTCGTCGGTTGGTATCAGTGGGAATTTCTTCGACGCAACTCTGAATACCGGAAAGATTATAGGAAATTTAAAAGTGACCACGGCAAATGGCTTGGACGGAAGGGGTATTGGTACGATTTCACGAAACGTCCCAAATGGTCCAAGACAGACGAACAATTCTTCTATGCCACGATCGCTCCTGAAATCGTTCGGCTGTGTGTGAAGTGGCGCATCGCGGATCTCCACCCTCCCCAATGGCGCTTTTCTAAACAAGGGAAATGGCGCTATAAGCTTAAAAAATCGTCCGAACCAGCCACTGGGTTGTCACCGGAATTAAACTGGGACTACGCATTGAGGCAAGAACTCTTGGAGTTGGGCTTCACAGGACAAGGCGGCAATGCGAGAAGGTATGGCCACCTAATTCTTGTTGAATTCGACTTGAAGTGGCCGATGAAAGATCAATTGGATTTTGCCAATCGAGTCTTAAAACGAGCTCAGCATAATTACAAGGTCGGGCTACACCAACGCGGCGACCATTTTCCGAGTGGCAGGAGGCGTTTCGAAGACTATGACATTCATCTTAAAGTTTGGGATCTCACCAAGAAGGGTAAAGGGCTCGCACAAATCGCTCAAGAGCTATTTCCCGGGAATCACAGCGAAGGAATTCTACAAAAGGTGCGCGATCACCTTGATGCCGCTCGAAGGCTAATTTCTGGCCACTATACAGAAATAAGATAGCCTCTTATATCTTCTTTACTGCTTCGATATTTCAGCAGGATGATATCGTTATGAAAGCGTTGGAACTCAAACCGGAACAATTGCCATTGAGTATTAAGCTGCGCTTAGCAGGCGAAACTAAGGAATACGTGTTGGTTAAAACGAAGCAGGATAAGCTCCTCCTGAACAAGCCGAACGGAGACGCGCAGACGCAGAACTCTTGAAGCAATTCGACACAGCCAGCTAGCTCTACGCTGCGAGCAAGTTACGCGGAAGAAAGCTTTAGCCAGCCACGAAAGTTCTGTGGCTGGCTTTTTTTTATGTCCAAAGACGAGACCACATTTCAGGCTCCAACGTTACCGGCTGTTCCAGACAACTCGGAGTCTGTAGACGGGAGTCAAAAACTCCCGTTAAACAACCCAATAGATTTGGCTCTGTTGGTGGATTTTTTTCTGCTGCTGGACGAATGGGACAGGAAAGGAGATCGGAATGTCAATTGAAATGAGAATTGATCTCGCATGCGTGTCCGCCAAGCTTCCGCTGGTGGCGCTGGCCGACGTAACCCTCCAATTCTCTGATGGCGAGGTGACGCTTCGTCGCTGTGCCGTTTTCGAAAAGACCGGCGAGCCGCCTTGGGCCACTCTCCCGAACATTCCAATTGAGAAAAACGGCAAGCGCACCTACGTACCACTCGTTGATCTGCCACGCGATTTGAAGAAGGCCGTTCTCGACAAAGTCTTGGCCCAATTCGCAAGGCAGCGAGATGTACAACGAACAACGTAAGACTGTTCCCCTGGCGATTCAAGGGCAAAGTGGGGGCGACGTCGATGGGGCCTGACGACCTCCGACTGCGACGGCATGGGTCGCCAGGGGCCCTTGTGCCAGAGCTGGATCTAATGGCCCCGCTGAGAAGCTGGGGGCTGGAGAAGGCCGCCGAAGGCGGCCACTTAATTTATTAGTAAGGAATAACTGAAAGAAGTGAGAGGTAACTGAGAATTGCCGATTGAAGCATTCAAGATTTGGCGCAATCCGTCACTTAGCGACGAAGCTCCGACTTACATGGGCGAGTTTTGCCCTCCAGAAGGACAAGTATGCTTCTATTCCTCCGATCTCTCAGCGCTGGGCTTCTCTATCGGTAGTTACACGGTTCGAGTACCCGAATCGTTGCGCCAACTTTACGCTGTTCCACGTTGGCAACGGGTCGATGTTCGATGACCGACTGGGAGACGCCTGATTCGCAATACGAGCGCTACAAGTCTGAATCGTTTGAATGGGGCATTAGCTTCGGTGAGCGATTCGAGTTAGAGGCTCTTTGTCGCTCTAATTTGAAGCGGCTGGACAAATTCGATGATGATGATTGGGTTGATCTGAATTTTCGGATTCAGGTTGCGGAGACTTTGAGCGAAAACGGATTAGGAAAAAAGGCGCATCGATATCTGATGTGCTCACGGCAGGCCTTCGTTCTTAGATGCCAAGGAGACGCCCACCATGAGTTTTTCTCACCAAGTTATTGCGACTTGCGGTTCTGCAGGTTCTGTTCAAAACGGCAATTTGCCCGGCTTTTCGCCAAACATTCCTCGGTGCTCGAATTCATTCGAAGAAATCCGCGTCGCGCTTTTCGTCTTCGTCAAATCACGCTAACGAGTAGGAACACGGGAATCTTAATTCACGAGAACATTAAGATTTTTAACGCTGCGGTCAAAGAAGCCCTGAACCTATTGATGAACGGGGTTAAAGGTTGGGGTGCAATAGCTGTACTAGAGATTGGTTTCAATAACTCGAATCTGCATGCTCACATTTTGGCGTGGTGTCCCTACATTGAGCAGAGCCGCTTGGCCAAGGTTTGGCGACAAGTTTCTGGGCACGAAGTAGTGTGGATCAGTGAAGAACGTGTATCTGGCCGGAAAGCGTTGCTCTATATGTTGAAGTATGTTTCCAAGCCTCCTTCCGATAGGCCGCAAATTATCGGTCAGCTCGAAGTTGCGTTCCATAAAACCCGGCGGGTTCATTGTTACGGCCTCTTCTACAACTTCAATGGCGATGAAGAAGACGGTGACCGCCGTGAATGGATGGAATGCCCGAAATGCGGAGCGGAAATGAAACGAGTAAAAGGCATTCGATTTGTCTTCCAATTGCGCCGCCAAGGGTTGCAGTTGATCGGCAATTTCAGACAACAGAGGAAAAACAAATCATGGGTGAATTAGACCGCGGACGCGAGCGCAACATTAACGTAACGTTAGGTCAACAAAGCCAAGGAAGCGCATTGGAAGGTAAGGTATTTCCCTGCTGCATCTGCTCCGCGAACCTCGATATTCGGCTTTCGAAGCGTGGAAAACCATATTGCACGTGTGTCCAATGTGGGATTCAAATTTTCTTTCGCGGGAAAGTCGGCATTCGCCGTTTAATTGAAATTTTAAAGTCGGCCAACTTATCGCAGGGAACAGCCCTCGACACCGTACCTGCAACAATTCTCTATAATCGAATTGCACAAATGCGCTCGCAAAGAAAACAACTTCAAGAAAAACAAGGACTTATAATTCACGATCCGGATTTAGAAAATGCCATCCATATCGTTGACAACGAAATTAAATACGTTCAAGGTGAACTCCAACAATTAAGCCGAAAGCATAGGCCGGAGAAAATCAAATGATAGCCGCCGTATTATACGCCCGCGTTTCAAGTAAGGATCAGGAACGCGAGGGTTTTTCGATTCCCGCACAATTAAAATTTAACCGAGAGTATGCGCGAAAGAACGATTTTCAAATTGTGAGGGAATTTATCGATATCGAAACCGCGAAAACGGCTGGAAGAAAACAATTCGACGAAATGGTTCGATTTTTGAAACAAACGCCGTCGTGCCGTGTGCTGATTGTGGAAAAAACAGACCGCCTGTATCGCAATTTCCGCGATTGCGTGACCCTAGAGGATTTGGATATAGAAATTCATTTGCCAAAAGAAGGCCAGGTCATTAGCAAGGATTCTAAATCCCAGTCGAAGCTGGTACACGGCATCCAGGTCGTTATTGCCCGGAATTACATCGAAAACCTGCGGGAAGAGGTTCGGAAGGGTATGCGAGAGAAGGCGGAGCAAGGAATCTATCCCAGCCGCCCGCCTCTCGGATACCGGAACAATAAACTCGAACATAGCATTGAAACTGATCCTGAAAAAATACCTGTTGCGATCCGGATGTTTAAGCTCTATTCCACCGGGTTCAATTCCCTCTCAAGGGTTCGGAAGATTTTAAAGGATGAATTTGGTCGCGTTTTCTCCGACAGCTATTTGGCGAGGATTCTCAAGAATCCGTTCTACGTGGGCAAGTTCTACTGGGACGGCAAATTATATCCCGGAACTCATACACCGTTGCTCAGCCAGGATCTCTTTGATCAAGTCCAGGCTGTATTCTTGGGGCACAACAAACCTAAACAAAGCAGACATCAATTTGCCTTTGGCGGTCTGTTGCAATGTGCCTATGACAACTGCATGGTTACAACGGAACTCAAGAAAAACCGTTATACCTACTACCACTGCACAGGCTATCGCGGGAAGTGCGCTCTGCCCTACATGCGTGAAGAAGACCTCGCAAAACGCTTGGCCCCAATCCTCAAAGACATTCACATCCCTGACGACATCCTTGCGACTTTGGAACATTCTTTGCTGCATGACAAGGACCGCGCAGAGGAACAGATTAAAACTGAGCGGGATCGCTTAATGCAGCGCCTCGCGCAGCTACGCGGGCGATTGGAGGGGGCCTACACCGACAAGCTGGACGGTAAGATCACTGAAGAGTTTTGGGGTGCGAGGTCAACGGCATGGAACCAAGAGGAACAGCAGATTCTGCTCGCCCTTCAAGGACTCAAGGAACCGAGGCCGGATAGAATCCTAGACGGCGTGAGGATTTTAGAACTCGCAAATAAGGCTTATTTTCTATACCTTAAGCAGCCACCAGCAGAACAAGGGAAATTGCTTCGTATTGTACTTTCGAACTGCAAAGTCGATGCCGTAAGTGTTTACCCTACTTACAGAAAGCCGTTCGACATAATCTTTCAACACGCGAAAAATGAGGAATGGCGCGCCCGGAGGGGTTCGAACCCCCGACCTTGTGCTCCGGAGGCACACGCTCTATCCATCTGAGCTACGGGCGCATTCCGAATCGACTGCAGTTGAGCCATTGTATTACGTTTTGTTCCGGCTGACTACGTAGCTTGGCGACCGCTCTGATACAAGCCATGTTTTGATCTGCGGTTTATCCTGTCAGCCGCCACGCGTGAGGTTCTTCACCTGCTTCGCGAGTTTTTCGATTTGCTCCGCCTTTTGGATCATCGGAAGCGACAGGGTATTCGCGGCGTCTGTTTTCTCAACTTCGTCCTTCAATTCCGTGGCCAGCTTGTAGAGCTTTTCTACGTCGTCGCGGATTTGCTGCTGATTCTGCTTCAGAAGATCTTTGGGCTTGGGAGCGGGCGTGTCGTTAGACATCGGGTCGCGTATGGGCGGACCTCCTGAACCCTGCGGTGGGGTTGGCCGCTGCACCTCCGCGTTCAGTAAGCGACCTTCGGAAAACAGCGCAAATGGCATACCCAGCGCTACGGGAATCATCGCAGTCAAGAAGTTGCGTTTGTTCTTGTCCATGTTCTCTCTGCTCCTGCCGGCAAAATACTCTGCCATGCCTACCTCCTGCGCCGGCCATCCGCGGGATGGAAGCCTCGCTGCACCGTACCGGTCGGGTGGTATAATTCCGCTCCGCTTATTTTATGACTGAATCGCTCAGAACGTGGATGGAAATTGCGGGGATACGCGCCCTGCGTGTCCTGATAATCGTAGCGCTCGCTTTCCTGATTGCGCGTTTACTCAAGTCATTTACCACCCGTCTCGTTCAGTCCGCAAAATCCCCCACGCGCGTGGCCCAAATGCGCGAACAACAGACGCGCACCATGGCGGCCTTGCTCTATAGCGTCGGCGTGGGACTCATCGTTGCAATCGCCATTCTCACGGCGCTGCCCGAATTCGGATTCAACGTGAGCCCGGTGGAAGCAGCGGCCGCAGTAGCCAGCCTTGCTTTGGGATTCGGCGCGCAGAATCTCGTAAAGGACCTTATCAACGGATTCTTCATCGTGTTCGAAGATCAGTTCGTCATAGGCGACTTGATTCAAACCAGCGGCGAAATCGGGCGTGTGGAACACCTCACGCTGCGTCGAACCGTGATTCGCAACATTTCCGGCGCGATAGTGACCATTCCCAACGGCCAAGTCGCTCAAGTCGCTAATCTGAGCCGCGATTGGTCGCAGGCTTTCATCGACGTGATCGTATCTTCCGACGAAATGGTTGGCCGTGCGCTGACCACGCTTGAAAAAATTGCCGGCGATTTTCGCAGCGATGCCGACTGGTCGCCGGCCTTGGTGGATGGGCCTCGCGTGCTGGGAGTTGAATCGCTTGCGTTGGATGGCACTACCATTCGTCTGCAGGTACGTACCGCGTTGAACCGCAAAGACGATGTAGCACGCGAACTCCGGCGGCGAATCAAGCTCGGCTTCGAGCAATCGCACATTCCGCTTAGCCACGTTCACAACGTTTCGGTGCGCGAAGTCGCCGCGCAGAATACGTGATTATTATTTCAGTATAGGAGGAAGACCATGGGAGACGTTTCGCACGAGCAGGTAAATCTGATGTTGCGGCTTTACGACATACGCCGGGAACCTCGTTTGCGCGAGGCGCGCGAGTGGTTTATGAATAATTTTCGCCCGGCCTCGCCGGAAGATGTGATGAGGCAGTATCCTCCCGCAAGCCAGGAAAACGCTTATTTCCGGATGGTCATGAGCTACTGGGAAATGGTCGCGGGAATCGTCAATCGCGGATTAATCGACGAAGAAATGTTCTTCGAGAATTCCGGCGAGCAGTGGATCGTTTGGGAGCGCCTGAAACCCGTGATTGGCCCATGGCGCGAACTCTTCAAGAACCCGCACATGCTTTCAAACCTCGAACAACATTGCAAACGACTCGAGGCTTGGCGCGAAAAACGCGCACCCGGAACCACCCAGGCCATTCGTGACATGTTCGCGCAAATGGAAAAGGCCGCGGCCACCGGCAAGAAGTAGCAAGCTCTGATGCAATAAGTTCGCAGATTTTGTTCACTGTCGGGCTGCCGTTAACGCTCAAGATATGGCAATTTCGCTAGGGTTTCCCGGCGAAATTGTGATAACTTTTCGCAGACCCTGCGACCGGATTTCTTCCAGATCATGGCGAAGTCCGGGAACATTGGCCTTAGTTTGCAACCCTCGGCCAGGGCCTCCGGTGAGGAATATCTTAATGAATTTTCGTTATTCAACAGTTCTGGTTCTCGTATGCGCAATCTGCTTCGCGCTGGTCTGCCCGCCGGACGTTGCCGCGCAGGCCGCAGAAAGCGCGGGCAAGATCACTGCCGTGGTGCCTGTCGTCAACGTGGTTCGAGGGCCGCAGCAAGTGGCTGCCTCATCATCGCAACAGGTTTTTTGGGGCGATGTGATTAATACTGGCCATCTGGCGCGCGCGCGCATTGCCTTGAATGACGGCTCGATCCTTAGCGTCGGCTCGGATTCCAATCTGGCAATCGCGAAACATGACGCCACGCAGCAACAGACCGACCTGGATTTGAATTACGGCCGCGTGCGCGCCAAGGCCGCCAAACTCGTGAAGCCGGATTCCCACTTCCAAATCCGCACTTCTGTCGGAGTTGCCGGCGTCGTCGGCACCGACATGGTCGTAATATTTGACGTCAACGGGAAGATGCAGGTCATCTGTATCGAGGGCGCTTGCAAGGTTTGCGATCTGGCAGGACACTGCATTCTAATGAAGGGCGGAGAGCAGTCCAGCGTCCGCAGTAATGAACAGCCATCTTCACCGTCCCCAGCTACGCCGATGAACATGTCTGAAGCCACGACCACCACTGCCACATCCGGAGCCGGAGCGGGCGCCGGCGGGATTGGCGTTGCCGGTGGAGTCGCCGTCGGAGTTGGCGCAGCAGTGGCAGCCACCGTGGCAGTAGTAGTCGCCCGTGTGGTCACCAAAACCCAAACTTGCAGCTCGCCGACAACCACAGCTGTTCACGCCGATTGCACAAAGATCACGACAAATGCGGGAAAGCTTAACGGGCAGCGCTTGCCGTAGATAATCCGGGCGTGAAGCTGTGATGCCGTAAATTCAAAAGCTCATTGCTACTTCAACTCCTTTTCCGGTTTTTCATTGGCGGTATCGTGGTTTGCGCTTTCGCCGCCATTGGCGACGTTTTAAAACCTAAGAGCTTCGCAGGCCTTTTTGGAGCTGCTCCTTCCGTCGCACTCGCCACTCTGTATCTGACGATTTCTTCCCAAGGAAAAATTTACGCTGCCACCGAAACGCGTTCGATGATTGCAGGCGCTGTGGCGTTCTTTATTTATGCCTCCTGCGCGAGTTGGCTGTTGATGAAGCGCAATCTGTCGGCCTTGTTCGCGACGATAACTCTGATGCCGCTGTGGCTGGCGGTTTCCTTTGGGCTTTGGTTCATGCTGCTGAGGTGAATGCTAGTGAATATTAGCGTCAATTTTTCGGCTCTGCGCGAAGCGAAGTGGTATCAATTCGCCCTCCGCTTTTGCTTTGGCGGGGCGATTTGTGTTCTCGCCGGCGTGATCGCGGAAAAATATGGCCCGGCAATCGGCGGACTTTTTCTCGCCTTCCCCGCTATTTTCCCGGCAAGCGCCACGTTGCTGGAGAACGAACAGGAAGGAAAGAAACAGCGCGCCGGATTGCACGGCATGATTCGCGGAAGAAAAGTGGCTGGTGTCGATGCCGTGGGCGCCGCAATGGGCAGCCTCGGCATGATCGTTTTTGCGACGATGGTACGGCAGCTCTTGCCTGGGCGTTCGTCTTCCCTGATCTTGTTGAGCGCCACGCTGGCTTGGTTCGTTGTGTCGCTGACGATTTGGCACCTGCGCAGGTTGTTTGTGCAATGGTGCAGACATAAGCCCATGTCACCTCACGGTGACAACACGCACTAGCTCAGAAGAAATTCCCGGCCCGAGAGAAATGTTATGAGCGCAGGTTGCGCGCGGAAATCACGATCAATCAGTTTCTCCCAGATACGCGCGGCGAACGTGGTCGCTCTCGCGCAAAGTTTCGCTGGGCCCCTCGAGCAGCACCTTCCCCCATTCCATCACATACGTGTGATTGGAAATCTGCAGCGCATAATTGGCATTTTGCGCCGCAAGCAGAATCGTGACGCCATCCTTGGCGATTCTGCATATCAGCTCGAAGACTTGGTCCACCATGATCGGCGCGAGCCCCTGGGTGGGTTCGTCCAGCATCAAAAGTATTGGCTCCGCCATCAGACCGCGGCCGATGGCGCACATCTGCTGCTCGCCGCCAGACAAAGTCCCGCACAGTTGTTTGTGCCGTTCCTTTAGCCGCGGAAATAAGCCGTAAATTCGTTCGAGATTCTGATGAGACTTGGGCCGCAAGTTACTGGAAAACGCGCCCATCAGAAGATTTTCTTCCACCGTCATACGCGGCCATAGCTGGCGCCCCTCCGGGACCAGGTTGAGGTGGTGCCCCACCCGCCGATGAGGGGGATCAGGAGTGATGTCGTGAGCATCGAAGCTGATTTTGCCGTTACGGGTTGGGAGAATGCCCGCCAGCGCTCTTAACGTTGTGGTCTTGCCAGCCCCGTTCGGTCCGATCAGGCTCACCACTTCGCCGCGGCGAACGCTCAGCGTGATGTCCCACACCACCTGTATAGGACCGTAAGACACGTCCAGATTTTCCACTTCGAGCAAACGATCCGCGTTTCGAGCAGTCGCCATCTAGATTGTCGCCTTCTTCCCGATATAAGCCTCGATCACCGACGGATCATTCTGCACGGCTGTTGGCGGCCCTTCGGCTAATTTTTCTCCGTAATTCATCACGATCACGGGATCGCATACAGACATGATCGCGCGAAGATTGTGCTCCACGTAAAGGATGGTAGTTCCCGCCCGGCGGATATCGCAAAGCAGGCGGAGGATTAGTCCGGATTCGGTCTCCGTAAGCCCGCTGCAAATTTCGTCGCAAAGCAAAAGGGTTGGGCGAGCTGCAAGCGCGCGCGCTAATTCCAGCCGCTTCAAATCGCCGACTGACAGCAAAAATGCAGGGCGTCCGGCAAGCTTCGCGATGCCGACCATCTCCAGAAATTCCTCTGCTTTTTTCGTCGTGCCCGCTGGTTTCTCGTGCCTCCCGAATCGCAGACCCACCTCCACATTCTCGTGAACGGTCATAGTCCGGAACGGTTTGGGAATCTGGTGCGTTCGAGCGATGCCCGCGCGGACGGCTCGGAACGATTTCGCACCCGCGAGATTTACCCCCTCGAACTCAATTTTTCCGGAAGTAGGCTTAAGCGAGCCCGCTATAAGGCTCAAAAGCGTGGTCTTGCCTGCGCCGTTCGGGCCAATCAGTCCGACCAGCCCGCCCGGCTCGATTTCGAAACTCACGTCTTTGACCGCCGCGAGTCCGGCAAAATATCGTGTCAGGTTCTTTAGTTTAAGAATGGGAGCCAACGGAACTCCTTGCGCGAACCGTGCGCATAAATTTTTGAAACAGGCCCACCACGCCTCCCGGCTCGAACAGGATAATCAGGATTAACAGCGACCCGAAGATGAGCAGGTGAGCCTGCGGAAAGTTGGCCACTACTTCTTCGTGAATAATGCCGTACACAAACGCGCCGATCACGGGTCCCCAGATAGTGCCAATGCCGCCTATGATCGGCATCAACAGTATCGCGATGCCGTTGCGAAATGCGAATACACCGTCAGGATCGATGAACAAGGAGTATCGCGCGTAAACGCCTCCTGCCGCCGCCGCAAGCGCTGCGGCAAGCGCATGGACGATCAGCTTTGCGACAAATGGGTTCACACCCAGATCTGAGGCGGCATCTTGATCCTCTCGAATCGCGATTAGCGCCAGTCCCAGCTTCGATCGCCTCACCAGAATTGAGATAACCACAGCCAGAACCGCGAGGACCAGTGCGGTGTAATAGTGGTGCGATTGAACGAAGCGGGCTTTGTCGATGATGCGGTAGCCGCTCGCTCCTCCGGTAAATGGGACATTCATCATCACAACGCGAACGGCCTCGCTCACTCCGATCGTTGCGATCGCGAAATAAGGGCCTTTCAAGCGAAACGTCGGAAGGCCGATCAGGAGCGACGCTACTGCTGCCACAATCGCGCCCAGCAGGAAGGCGAAGAAAGGAGGGATGCCACCGTTGATTGAGAGCGCCGTAGTGTAAGCGCCCAATCCGTAAAATACGGCGAAGCCGAATGAAATCTGGCCTGCGAATCCACCGATCAGGTTCCATCCCACACTCGCCGTCACCAGCGTGAGAGTCATGAATAGCAGGCGGATGACGTTCGGGCCCGTGCCCACGAAAGGAACAGCAGCAAGGCCCGCCAGCAATAGCAGCGGCACTACCACGGAAACAAATCGAGACACGGAAGAGCCGCCGACGTTTCCGCCTTCTTTCACGCCCACCGGCGCCTCTTGGCCCACAATCCGGCGATTCCCTCCGGAAGCACGATTAAAGCGACGACCAGAAGCGAAAACGCGATGGCCGGCTGATAACTTGCCGGCAGTATCAGAATGACGAAGGTCTCCGCCAGCGCCAGAATCAACGAACCGACCGCCACTCCCCCGAACGATTCGAGACCGCCCAGCACGATGATTACGAATGCGCGCAGTTGAAACGTCGCGCCAAAATCCGGGTTGAAGGAGTACAGCATCGCCAGCAGTCCTCCCGCTGCTCCGGCAAAAGCAATTCCGACGCCGAATGCAATCTGAGCGGTCCTATTTACATTCACTCCCACAATTTGTCCCGCTTCTTTGTTTTGCATTAAGGCGCGAACGGAGCGCCCGAACCAGGTCTTGTGCAACACGAACTCCAGCCCCACAAGCGATGCAACGGCTACAACAAAAACCGCCAGCCGAATGGTGGGAAAGCTGATCGGTCCAATCTCGATGGAGGAAAGCGTCCGGGGTGTGAGGATTGCGCGATCGGAGTTTCCCCATATTAGGTAACCGAGATTTTGCAGCACCAGCCAAACTCCAAAGAGGAGAAGCAACGAGGTCAGCGTGGGCTGATCAGAAGTGGCGATTCGTCGGACCAGGAGCCAGTGCACGCCCATCCCAATAAAGAAAAACACTGGAAATGCAAGGAGCACCCCGAGCAGCGGATCGATCTTGAAGCGGTCGTAAGCCTCAAATACGAAATAGGCTCCCAGCATCAGAAATCCAGCGTGCGCCAGATTCACAATCTTCATCACGCCGTAAATGATGGTCATGCCTACGGACATGGCCGCGTACACCCCGGCCAGCAGCACCGCCGCGATGAACAGATTCAGGAAGTCAGCGGCGCTCATTCTGGAATGCGCTTAATGAGCTTTGGGTTTGGGCGCAACCGACTCCCCCGTAGCGGCATCGAGCGGGAAGACGATGTCCACTTTGTCGTCAGGCTTATTCTGAACGATCACGAAGCTTCCTTGGATCTGGCCGTTCTTTCCGAAGCGCACCACTTGTCCGGGCAGAATTGAGTTCTTTAGTTCCGTCTTGCGCAGTTGGTCGCGAATGGCCGTTTTGTCCAGGCTGCCGGCGTGCTCGATGGCTACTGCCAGCACGCGCATGGCGTCATACGCCGTCGCCGGATACCACGAATCAGGCGGATGGCCGGTGAAGGCTTGATAGTCGTCGTTGAATTTCTTCACTTGCGGGTAGGCCAGCTTTGAGGACCACCAGATTCCGGCAAAAATGTAGTCCGTCGCCGCTCCCAGCGCCTTGCGTGCGTCCGCTTCCGGCCCGCGCGCGCCGTAGCTGACCATCTGGTGATACATGCCGCTCTGGATGTATTGCCGGTGCATGGTGATGTAATCCTGCAGGTGCGCATCCGCGAGAAAAATATCGGCATGGGAGTTCTTCACTTTTTGGAGAAGGCCCGAGAAGTCGGTCGCGCCTAGCTCAAATTTCTCGCTGAAAACAACGTTGAAATATCCCGGGTGCTCTTTGTTCCAATTATCGATGCCGTGGCCGTACTCCACGCCGTGATCCGTGTTCTCGAGTGCCAGAGCGATCTTCAGACCCTTGCTGAGTTTTCCTTTGTCCACGAGATTTCCAAGATACTGAGCGGTGGTGTAACCAAGCAGATCGATCGGGCTGAGGGTTCCGAAGACATATTCGTAGCCGCGGCTGAAAGTGGAGGTAGCGCCGGCGCCTGGCGTGATCCAGGGCGTTTGATAGCGGTCGGGCATCACGGATTCCGCTTCGCCCAGTGCCGTCGAATACCCGCCGATCACGGCCACCACGCCGTCGGAGCTCATCGCGCGTTCGGCCATGCCCGCGGAGCGGGATTGGTCCGAGCCGTCGTCGTAGAAGACTTCCTTGATGGGCAGCTTCTTTCCGCGCGACTTGATTAAGATGCCGCCTCCATCATTAATTTGCTTGATGGCAAGTTCAATCCCCTCGCGCTGATACTGCCCGGGCTTGGCCTCGCGGCCGGTGATCGGCATGATCACGCCAATTTTGATCTCGTCCTGTCCCCATGCCGGTGAAACTAGAACCAGCACGATGACTGCGATTGCTAGAACATGCAGGAGAGCCTTAGACCGTTGCAGTAGACGATGAACGCAAGAGTTGAACATGAATTTTCGCCTCCAAGAGATTTCGCGGAGACCCTGTTCGAGAGGGCGAACCGGTCCAGATGAATCGCTGGTTGGGAATCCTCTAGCAATCGCGCCGAACTGTCAACAGTTCTTCCATCCTGAACCTTCTCGGCTCTATTTCAGCGCATCAGCGCCCACTTGCGCGCACTGGGCGTCTTGCGCGCTCGTCCCGCCCGACATTCCAATCGCGCCGACAATCTTCCCTTCAATCACGATCGGGACACCTCCCTCGACGGGAACCGCGCCTTCGAGCCCCAACGTTCTCAGTCCATCGCCACCTTTGGCCAGCTGATCCTCAAACGATTTCGTTGGCCGCTTGAAGAGCGCTGCGGAGCGAGCCTTGTTAATCGCAACCTGGGCGCTCCCGATCTGGGTGTTGTCGAGCTTCTCGTAGTAAACGAGCGTGCCGCTGGGATCAACCACCGCGAGCGCCATCGTCCAATTATTCTTTCGCGCTTCCGCAATCGCGGCCGTCGCAACTTTTTTCGCGTTCTCCAGGGATATCGGCGCGCCGTAAGGATTCGGCATCTGTTGCGCTCTGGCACCTGCGGCGCATAGCAGGATGGTCAAGGTGGCTAGAAGCCTTACGGCAAATCGGCAGGACATGGTATCTCCTCCTGGTATCCTTCGCGATCGTGCGGCTACAGTGCTGTCCACATCGTGCCGAAGGATTGGTGCCGATTATATAGCAGCGCGCACCAATGTGTCGTCAGGCGTCAGTCTTTCCCGAAAGGATGTGGCGGCAGCAAAAACTGCATCCCAAAATAACCGACGAAGTATGGCTGAGTGGGGCCCGTGGGTTGCAAACTTCGTCCGGCCATTATTAATAAAATGAACGGTGGATGTATTTTGTAACGAAGACCTCCTTCCAATGTTTCCTGATACTGGGTGGGATGGAATGTTCCGGTGGAATAAAACTCGGCGTCAAGTTCCAGCTTGTCGGTAAATTCATGGCCGACAACGAGTCCGGCGAGCCATCCATCCGGACCCTTGTGAACGAAGTTGTAGCCTCCTTCCCAATTTATGTCGATGGGACCCAGTTTTTTGGAAAATTCGACCGGCAAGATCAGGCTTGCACCCCTCGGAGTAATCCCTCGCTCCACCGAGTGATTCGGATTGTTGATGGATAGTTGCGGAAAAATCGACATGGCGAATCCCGAATCCTTATTGTCATAAAATCGCCACTTCACTCCCAATTGGTCTTGGCCTAGTCCGTATTTCACGGGCGAGGGATTGTCCACACGCAGCCATGCGTCTTCGTAAGTCAGCTGAATGCGATCACCTAAGCCAAAGTTGATATCGACGTCAGGCGTGTGCGTAATCGACGATCCGGAATAGAGAAAAGGCATGTATCCCAAATTTATTTCCCACTGCAGATTGCCAGGTGTGCCGGGATCGTTCGTGTAATAAGGTGGCCCGCCTTGGGCGAAGACCGGGATGGAGAAAATGCCCAGAAACAAAAGAAGGCGTAAGAAAACGCTGGAGGCGCGGGTGGGAATCGAACTCAAAGTATCGGCGAATACATTGAATTTACGAAGATTAGCTCCCGCTGCAATCGGTTGAAATTGTACCGAATTGTCTGATTCCGTACAATTTCTGTGCAAATTTCCTTTTGGCCCGTCTTGAGCGTATTGAGCCCACTGTTCTGAGCGGATGGCGATGTTATACTCTTCATAGCCGTCATCTCCAGTCCGCCGAGAAAGTAATTCCTGCAGTTCGTCTAATCGGTTATCAAGGCAACCAGGTTCGAACCCTACTTATTTTTCATCACGCAGGCGTACAACCTTCCGCGAAAATAGCAATCGTTCAAGACTAGTAGTTGCGGAATACCGTAATCTCAAATAAAGCGCAATTAAATTGAATCTGAGATAACTAGGGCCAAGGCAAAGTATTGCAATCTGAGATGATTCGAATAAATAGATCACTATGCATCTACTGACTTTTGGTCGATTTCCCGGGGGTTTCCACAATCTCGAAATCTCTTGACAAAGGATTATCCCTACATTATAAGCCTTTCCAACACTATAAATAAGCGGTTAGAAGAAAAGCTATTTTCTCGCTGAGAATGCATTCTACTGGAACGGTAAAAGGCTTCGTTGGAAAAGCGGCGATCCGTACCGGGGTGAAAAAATCTACCGTCGTAAATCGGGGGGTGTGATGAGAATTTCGCGGCTGGCCAAGTGTTTGGGCATTCTTGCGTTTGCGCTCGCGCTGTTCCCCGCCGGCAGGCTCATCGCCGGAGTCACGGCCAAAATATCCGGGACTGTCACTGATCCCAGCGGCGCAGTGATCGCCGGAGCAACGGTGGTCGCCACCAACCTGGATACGGCGGTTACCACCAATGTGACGACGAACGCCCAAGGTTTTTACTCGTTCCAAGAACTTCCCCTCGGAAAGTATTCGATTACCGCAACGCAAACAGGATTCAAATCGTATGTTCAGACCGGAATTGTGCTGAATGTGAACGACGCCCTGGTGATCGACGTAGCGTTGCAGGTCGGCCAAGCCACGGAAAAAGTTGAAGTCTTAAGCTCCGCTCTACACGTGGACACCGAAAGCACCCAGATGGGAGAAGTAATTACCGGAAAAGAGATGACCGATGTGCCGCTGGTTTCTCGAAGCTATACCGATTTGCTGACGCTGCAGCCCGGCGTCGCGCCGTCGGCATCTCAGATGACGGGCGCTTTCGCCGGTCCATTCATTTCTGCGGGCTTCGCCGCGCCATTAGTGTCGGGCAGCTTGAATTCCGGCGCGTACTCGGTCAACGGGATGCGGGAGTCTGAAAACGGTTTTATCTTGAACGGAGTACTGGTGCAAGAATTGGGATTTTCCGGTGCTGGAGCAATTCCCAATCTCGATTCGCTCTCTGAGTTTCGCATCCTTACCAACAATTTCGACGCCGAGTACGGTAATTACAGCGGCGGCCTTATTAACGTCGTCAGCAAGTCCGGCACCAATGGCTACCATGGCAATGTCTTTGAATTCGTGCGTAATACGGATTTTGACGCCGCGAATTTCTTCGACCAGGGACAACGGGGCGCCTATCACCAGAACCAATTTGGTGGCACCTTTGGCGGTCCGATCGTAAAGGACAAGATCTTTTTCTTTGGCGATTATCAAGGGAACCGGCTGATCCAGGGGGTAACTCAGCGCATTTCGGGAGCTCCAACCGCTGATCTCGAGTCAGGAAACCTGGCCAGCGTAGAGAGCCTTCTCGTCAAGCCTAACCCCGCCGACCCCACCGGTCCTCCCATCCCAACCACGGTCAACGGAGCTTTCGCCAGTCAATTGACTCAACAGTTCGCCAGCAGCACCGGGCAAACTGTTGTGGCTGGAGAACCCTACTTCTTCCCTGGATGCAATTCCACTAATCCGGTAGGAGGTTGCGTATTTGCGAACGGTATGTTGCCAAAAAGCGCTTTTAGTCCAATCTCAACGAATCTTCTCCCGTTTATTCAACCGGCAAACGGAGTAAATCCCGTGACGAACTTGCCCACGTTCACGACTAATGCCGGAGCGACAAACCTTAACGACAATAAATTCAGCTTGCGCGGGGACGCCAACACCCAATTTGGCCTGCTGACCGCTTACTATTATTTTGATAAGTTCAATCGCATCGATCCGTACTGGCCGGGCAATGCCCCGGTCTATCCGGGCTTCAGCGTAGATGCCAGGGGACAGACGCACAACATCAACCTCGGGGACACTAAGACGATCAATTCCTCGTCGGTGAATGAATTCCGCGTCGGTTATTTCCGCCTGGACACTTTCTTCAACCAGCCGCAAGGTGGGAAGGGCATAACGCTCCAAAGCTTGGGATTCGCTTCCGGTGCAAATAGGGCTCCTGGTATTTTTCCGGTGGTTCCCGCTCTAGAGGGCGTCCCGGAGATCGACTTCAATGACTTCGTAATCGGAGTCCCCAGTCGTCCGAACGGACTAATCGACAATATCTACCAGGTACTGGATAACTACAGCAAGATCATCGGAACTCACACGCTCAAATTCGGAGGTCAGTTTCACTTCGACCAACTTGAAGAAGATCTCCTAGATAACGTCTCAAATGGGAATTTTTTCTTCGGCAGCAATTTCAACGGTCAACCCAGCGAAACAGGGAGTGACTTCGCCGATTTCCTCATAGGCGCGCCCAGTCAATATGTGCAAGGACAGGCTTTCCCATCCTACGGCCGAAACTACTATTTTGGTTTGTTTGCCCAGGATAGCTGGCGCGTCAAATCGAATCTTACATTCAACTATGGGCTGCGATACGACGTCAGCGCTCCGTGGAGGACAAAGTTCAATCAATTTCAAACGCTGATTCCCGGAGAGCAATCGGTAGTCTTTCCCGGTTCGCCCACAGGATGGGTGTTCCCCGGCGATCCTCATGTTCCATCCACGCTTGCGCCGACTCGTTGGAATAACTTCGCCCCTCGTCTGGGGCTTGCCTATTCATTTGGCCAGCATGATGGCTGGCTTGGCAAAATGCTCGGCAGCCCCGGATCCACAAGCATCCGCGCGGGTTGGGGCATCTACTACAGCACGTTTGAAGGCGCCACCGACTTCAATGAAATTGGAGATGCGCCATTCGGAGATTTTTCGGGCCAGAGTGAGCCGACGTTCGCCTCTCCGTTCATCCCGCGAGCGGCGGGCAACTGTGGTGCGAACCCGTGCTCGAATTTTTTCCCGGTCGCCCCGCCGCCGAAGAATTTTTCTGCCAAGCATCCTGCAAGCGGCCCTCCGTACGATACGCTGGCCGAATTTTTTAGCGCTTTCGGCACCATTGGTAGTTCACCTGCCTTCAACAACAAAAATCGGCTTCCCTATGCGGAAGAATATGAGCTCTCTATCGAGCATCAGTTCACCCGCTCCGATTTGCTGACTATCAGCTATGTGGGAACTCAGGGTCATCGGCTGCTTTCATCCATTTCCGCGAACCCCGGCAACCCGGCGCTATGCTTGCAGCTCGCGGCCGAGGGCGCGGTAGTGGCAGGATCGTCGCCGCCCGCTACCTGCGGACCCGGTCAGGAAAACAGCATCTTCATTCTTCCCGATAACTCTTTTGCGCTGGGGACACGAGCGCCGTTTAGCGGAGTTACGCTGCCATCTTGCGCCGGGGTGAGTGGAGGAACCGTGCTTCCGAACGGCGCGTGCGGAATCATCCCGTTCGGCAACGATTCCTACTTTCAGACGGTGGGATCCTCGTCTTACAACTCCGGCCAGGTGAACTATCGCCACACGAGCGGTCGCCTGCAAACCCTTATCGGTTATACCTTCAGCAAAGCGTTCGACGATTCTTCCGGCTATGGCGAGCAGATCAATCCGATAAATCACAGAATAAGTCGTGGTCTCTCCGCTTTTGATAGCACCCACAATTTCGTCGCAAGCTACAACTACACTCT
>Ga0209624_10000335_pt1 | contig 41436 bp, 34 predicted proteins | sample JacPinW_OM2H0_O1_FD_188565 | JGI IMG/M metagenome (GOLD analysis project Ga0209624, IMG submission 188565) | Forest soil microbial communities from Algoma, Ontario, Canada - Jack Pine, Ontario site 1_JW_OM2H0_O1 (SPAdes) (version 2) | ecosystem: Environmental > Terrestrial > Soil > Boreal...
CAAATCATCGCATCGACATTGAATTTCAAGGTGGGACCCGAGACAGTGATCTCCAGTGCCGCCGCGTCCTCCGTATTGCCCAGCGCGCGGTTCGCGAGACGAAACGACAGGCCGTCCATCGGACCTGAGGGCGGTACGCCCACATTCCAAAGGCCCAGTCTCCCCGGATAATCCTGAACAGTGGTCTGCGTTCCGGCGGTGAGGACCTCGAAAGTGCGGGGCGCATAGCCGAAAGCGTCCAGCGCACGGGTGGTCATGCCGCCCGAGACGAATATCGGGTCCGCCACCAGCTGCCGCAAATAGTCGAGGTTGCTCTCGATCCCGCCGATCACCGTGTCCGCGAGAGCGGCCTGCATCGCCGCCAAGGCGTCGGCGCGATCCGCGCCCACGGTGATGATCTTCGCCAGCAGCGGATCGTATAACGGGGTGACCAGCGAGCCGTCTTCCACCCACGTTTCGACCCGGGCATTCGCGGCGAACCGCGCATGGGTCAAGAGCCCGGCTGAGGGCCTGAATTGACGGGCCGGATCTTCGGCGTACAGCCGCACCTGGATCGATGCGCCTCGCGGCGCGGGTGCGCCAAGCTCGAAGTCTTCATCGGCTGCCTGGCGAATCATCCATTCCACGAGGTCGACGCCGGTGACCTCTTCGGTCACGCCATGCTCCACCTGCAGGCGCGTATTGACCTCCAGAAAATAAAACTCCTGGGTGCGGGTATCGAAGACGAATTCGACCGTGCCGGCCGATCGATAGTCCACCGCCTTTCCTAAGCGGATGGCGGAGTCGGACAGCCGCTGCCGCAGCTCGATCGACAATCCCGGCGCGGGGGTCTCCTCGATGAGCTTTTGATTGCGCCGCTGCGCCGAGCAATCCCGCTCGCCGAGTGCGATGACCCGGCCCGCCCCATCGCCGAATATCTGCACCTCGATGTGCCGCGCGCGATCGATGTATTTCTCCAGGAATAGACCGTCGCGGCTGAAATTCCGGGTGGCCGCGCGTTCCACCGCGCGATAGCCCTCGTCAAGGTCGGCCTCCCGCCGCACCAGCTGCATGCCGATGCCGCCGCCTCCGGCGGTGCTCTTCAGCATCACCGGATAGCCGATGCGCGCGGCTTCCTCGTGGGCTTCTTCGGGACCGGACAGCAGCCCGCTGCCGGGCAACAGCGGCAGGCCGCTGCGCAGCGCCAGATCCCTCGCCAGATGCTTGAGTCCGAAGTTGCGAATCTGTTCAGGAGTGGGGCCGATGAATACCATGCCCGCCGACTCGCACGCCGCTGCGAAGCCGGAGTTCTCGCTCAAGAAGCCGTACCCCGGATGGATGGCCTGGGCGCCCGAGGCTTGCGCCGCAGTGAACAAGGCGTCCTGCCGAAGGTAGCTTTCGGCGGCGGGGCCCGGTCCGAGACGAACGGATTCATCGGCCCGCGCCACGTGCAGGGAGTTTCGGTCCGCGTCCGAATACACCGCGACCGAGCCCACGCCCAAGCGCTTCAACGTCCGGATGATGCGGCAGGCAATCTCACCGCGATTGGCGACGAGAACCTTATTGAACATTCGAGTCCCAAATCAGAACCTCGAGCGGTGTGGGGTTGTACGCGTTGCAGGGGTTGTTGAGCTGCGGGCAGTTGGAAATGAGCACGATGATGTCCATGCCCGCGCGCATCTCGACGTAGTGGCCGGGGCCGCTCAATCCATCGGCAAAGGTCAGTCCCCCGTCGATGGTGACCGGCACGTTCATGAAGAAATTGATGTTGTGGGAAAGATCGCGCTTACCCAGCCCGAGCCGGTCGTGCTGGGCGACGGCCAGAAGATAGCTGTCGCGGCAGGCATGCATGGTTCTCTTGTCGAGCGCATAGCGGACCGTATTGGACTCCGAGGCGCAGGCGCCCCCCAAGGTGTCGTGCCGCCCGACCGTATCGGCCACAACTTCGGCCATGACATTGCCGGCCGTCGACAGGAGCTTTGAGCCGAAACCCAGGTATACATTGCGCTGTGCACGAATGGTGTCCACCGCGCTGTAGCGCTCGGCGACGTCCGCCGCATTGAAGAACAACGTGTCGGCGGCCTGGTTCCCTTCCACATCGACGATGCGCAGATACTGCCCCGTCTTGATGATGTCGATCCAGTAGTCGCCCGCGGGAATCACCTGTCGAAACATGGCCTCGCCCGGCAGCAGCGTGCTGTCGTTGCGCATCCTCACTCTCCCCCGCCGCCGCAATTGCGGTAGAGATCGGTATTGACGAAGCCGCGGACATTCTCGGGGCGCGAATTCCGGCAAAAATCATCGTCCGCAACCGCCGCCGCCTTGCTCAGCTGCAGGGCGACGGGATTGCACGGATAGTGCGCCGACGGATTCAAGGGATGTGGGCAGGTGTGGAGCAGCACCAGCGTGTTCATCTCGAAGCGCAGGTCGACGAATCGGCCGGCGCCGGAGTTCTCCGGGTCGAATACCAGCGCGCCGTCCTCCGCGACGGTCACCTTGCTGAACCAATTGACGTTGGCGGCGAGATCGCGGCGGCCGAGGCCGTACTTGCCGCCTTCGACCAGGAATGCGTCGTGGCCGTTTTGGGTCCAGTCGTTCCGATGCTCCTGGTAGCGCTTCTCGCCCCAGCGGGCCGCCACCAATTCGCGATTCGCGTTTCCGCAGACCGTGTCGTGCCAGCCCACCGTATCCTCGGTGATGGAGCAGAAAATCCGCCCCATATCGGAGTACAGACAATGTCCCTTGGTGAGCTTGAAGGTGTGCTGGCATTTCAGCGTGTCGGGAGCGTTGTAGCGCTCCAGGAGGTTCCGCGGGTTATAGAACAGCATGCCCACATTCGCTCCGCCGCCGCGGTCGACGATGCGCAGGCAGGTGCCCGCGCCCAGGGTGAGCGACCAGTGCTTTCCGCCTCCGATGAAAGTTTCGTAGTACACCAAAGGACCTCCCCGCTCGCGTGGCCAATCGTCTTCGAGGAGAGTCGCTTGGATCGGGATTTCCCTCGTACGGGAGAAACCCGAGGACGGCTCCTCGACGTTGTTCTCCCGGGCTTTTATCCCGCCGTGTATCCTAAGTTTTAGGACTGCGTCTCTCGGACCTGTCGCTGCATTTGAGCCGGAACCCTAGACGCACATTGATGGCATGACGGTGCAATTCCCATGCCTAGATGGGAGCGTCGGGGCGCAGCAGTGCGTTCCCTCGCTGGACGCAGCGTTTCCGGAGCAACCGCATGAAAATAGCCGCAAGGTTTTGCCGCCGCGGCGCTGCCCTTCGGCACCAGCACGGTGCAGACGCAAACCTCGCCGCCCCAAATGCGCGCATTACCTTCGATGGGCGCCGGTGCTTACAGGGGATATATTGAAGCCATGCCCAATGACGACAGCTTGTTGATCGGCGATCTACGGCTAGGCTATCGCGCCAAGCAATTCACCCCCACCGACATCATCACGCGCCTCATGGACCGTGCCGACGGCGAGGATCACCGCCGCCTCTGGATCAGCCGCCTGTCCCACGATCAAGTGATGGGCCATGTGCAGGCACTGAAATCCCGCGCGGTCGACGAGTTGCCGCTGTACGGTATCCCCTTCGTCGTCAAGGACAATATCGATTTGGCGGGCGTCCCTACCACGGCCGCTTGTCCGGCCTTCGCCTATTCCCCGCCTCGATCGGCGACCGTCGTCCAGCGTCTGCTCGACGCGGGTGCGATACCGCTGGGCAAGACCAATCTGGATCAATTTGCGACCGGGCTGGTGGGCACGCGCTCGCCCCACGGAGCCTGCCGCAATGCCTTCGACCGCAGCTATATCTCCGGAGGCTCGAGCTCGGGATCGGCGGTCGCCGTGGCCACGGGTCTCGCGAGCTTCTCGCTGGGCACGGACACCGCGGGCTCCGGGCGCGTACCCGCGGCCTTCAACAACATAGTCGGCCTCAAACCCAGCCTCGGCCGATTGAGTACGCGCGGCGTCGTGCCGGCGTGCCGCTCGCTCGACTGTGTATCCATCTTCGCGCTCACCGCCCAGGATGCGGCCGGAGTGCTCGAGGTGTGCGAGGGCTTCGACCCGGAAGACCCGTTTTCGCGCCCCTCGAGGAACGCGGCGATTGCGAGTCTTCGCTTCGGAGTACCGCGCCGCGAGCAGTTGCAGTTCTTCGGCGACTCCGAATACGCGCGCCTGTTCGATGAAGCCATCGCGCGCTTAGAGTCCGGTGGCGGCACCCGCGTGGACATAGACTTCGCACCCTTCCTCGAGGCGGCTCGATTGCTGTACGACGGCCCGTGGGTTGCGGAGCGTTATGCCGCCGTGGGCCGATTCATGGACGCCCATCCCGGTGCGCTGTTCAGGGTGACGGCGCAGATCATTGCCGGCGGAAAGAAGCCCTCGGCGGTGGAGGCGTTCGAAGCACAGTACACTTTGCGAAGCCTCCAGCGCGCCGCCGATGCGGCGTGGTCGCAAGTGGACTTCATCCTCACCCCGACCGCCGGGACCATCTACACCATCGCCGCGGTCGAGGCCGACCCCGTTCGGCTCAACGCGACGCTCGGCTACTACACGAACTTCATGAACCTGTTCGATCTAGCGGGAGTCGCCGTGCCGGCCGGGTTCCGCAGCGATGGATTGCCCTTCGGCGTCACCTTGGTGGGTCCGGAGTCGAGCGATCGCGCGCTGCTCGCCATCGCTGACGCCGTGCATCGATCGTCCGTCACCACGCTGGGCGCGACCGGCGCACGGCTCTCCCCGTCCGCGGCGAAACCGCCGGCACTGGCCGCGGGCCATCTCGCATTGGCGGTGTGCGGCGCGCATATGCAGGGGCTGCCCCTCAATGCGCAACTTCGGGATCGCGGTGCATACCTCATCCAACGTACGCATACCTCACCCGACTACCGCCTGATCGCCCTGCCCGGCGGACCGCCGCATCGCCCCGGACTGCTCCGCGTTGCGGGCGGCGGCGCGGCTATCGAGATCGAACTATGGGGTCTTCCCGTCGAACACCTCGGATCGTTCGTGGCGGGCATACCCGCACCCTTGGGGATCGGTAAGGTCGAACTGCGCGATGGCACCGTGGTGCCGGGATTCATTTGTGAGGGATATGCCGCGTCGGGTGCGACCGACATTACTGAATTCGGCGGTTGGCGGGCGTACATCGGATAAACTTGCCCAGCATGAAACAGGCGATGCTCTCGATACTCGTCCTCGCCGGCGGTGCCGGCGTTATATCCGCCTCTGCCTATGGCGGCAGCGGTGAGCATTGGGTCGCAACCTGGAGCGCGAGCCCCATGGCCGCTGACTCGGTGCCGCTCCCGGGCCAGAGCAATTCCGGCTTCTCGAATCAGACGGTGCGACACATTGCTCACGTCAGCATCGCCGGCAACCGGGTGCGCGTGCGGCTGTCGAACGCATACGGCACGGGTCCTCTGAACATTGGTGCCACCCACGTGGCATTGCAGAGTTCCGGAGCGTCGATTGCACCGGGGTCCGACCGGGCGCTTACATTCAATGGGAACCCCGCTGTAACCATCCCGGCCGGTGCCGTGGTGTTGAGTGACCCGGTCGAGTTCAAAGTGCCGGCGTTCGCGGATCTCGCGGTGAGCGTCTATTTCCCCGGCATCACCGGTCCGATTACGTGGCATCAGCTCGGGATGCAAACCACCTACGTCTCGACTCAGGGAGACTTCACCACGGCGGCCGAGATGCCCGTCGCTTCCACCGCGACGTCCCGATTCGTGCTGGCGGATGTGGAGGTGGCAGCAGCCAAGGGGATAGGGGCAGCCGTCACCCTGGGCGACTCGATCACGGACGGATACGGCTCGACCGCTGATGCCGACCATCGCTGGCCGGATTACCTCTCCGTGCGGCTCAATGCCAGGAACAGCAAGTTCGGGATGGCGGTACTGAACCAAGGCATCAGCGGCAACCGGCTGCTGCATGACAAATTTGGCACCAATTCGTTGGCGCGATACGACCGCGACGCACTCACGCAAATTGGCGTCACTCACATCATCGTGCTGGAGGGCATCAACGACATCGGACTCTCCGGGGCCCTTGACCTGCCGGCGGAAGAGGTGAGCGCCGACGAGATCATCGGCGGGCTGCACCAACTGATCGAGCGCGCGCATGAAAGGAGGGTCAAGATCTATGGTGGAACGCTGACGCCGTTTGAAGGCACCGCCTTTCCCGGCTACTACACGCCCGCCGGGGAGCTCAAGCGTCAAGCCGTCAACGCATGGATACGCACGCAGGCCGGGTTTGATGCAGTCATTGATTTTGATCAGGCCGTCCGCGACCCGAACCACCCGACCCGCTTGCTGTCTGCCTATGACAGCGGAGATCACCTGCACCTCAACGACACCGGCTACAAGGCGATGGCTGACTCCATCAACCTGAAGTTGCTCCAAGGCAAGGATTCACCCTAGATAATCCTTGACGTGGGGGCATTATTAGAATCACAATGTAGTTCTAATCATGCTCGGCGAATTTGAATACCTGATCGTGACTTCGGCCGCGGGACTTGGCGACAAGGCCTACGGGGCTGCAATTCGCGAAGCAATTGTCGTAGCCACTGGCCGGAATTGCTCAATCGGGGCGCTCTACACCACCATTGAACGGCTCGAAGCCAAGGGACTGCTGACCAGCAGAATGGGTGAAGCCACTCCCCAACGCGGCGGCCGCTCCAAGCGCATGGTGCGTGTGACCGGCGCCGGAGTCCGGGCCGCCAAGGAATTCTACGACGCGGTGACACGCATTAGCCGTGGCGCCGCTTGGGCGGCAGATTGAGCAGGGGTGAGCCGGTTCCGCGGGTGACTCGCATCACCGGCAGTTGGGCCTGGGTAGAAGCTGCCTCCCGCATGCTTGAACGCGACGAGCGAGAGGTGGTCCTGGGAGACTTGATCGAAGCAGGCGAAGGAACCTGGCGGGCTATGCTCGCCGTCCTCGGTCTTATCCTGCGTCGGGAGGCGCAAGTCTGGAAGTTCTGGCGCCCCTGGATCGCCGCCGTTGGATTGAGCGTGCCATGCAGCTTTTTACTCATGGGCGCTTCGCTTTCGGTGAGCCGGGGGCTTCAAAACATCTACGTGTCGAGCCACGCGTCATGGACGTCCGTCGTACCGCAAGCGCTGCTGCTGGCGGGTTGGTCCTGGACCGGCGGCTTCGCGGTCGGCTCGGTCTCTCGACGTACGCTCTGGGTCAGCGCCGTCTCTTGCCTGGTGCCATGTATCTTCTGCCTGTCCCGCTTCCGGGTTGAGTCGATCTCCCCGGCTTGTTTGCTTCTCTTTCTTGCGCCGGCCGTATGGGGAGCGAGCGATGGTGTTCGGATCGGCCGGATCAAGCGGGTCTCAGCGATCCCGCTGGCCCTGGCGGTGACCTTGCTGACTTTTCCGACGTTGCACATTCATGGCGAACCCTGGTGGAACCCGCCGCGATGGCTGATCGCTCTAACTTTGACCTGGCCCGCTTGGTACTTGGCCGCTATGTCGACGAAGACTCCCCAAGAGCCCGACACACGCCACTGGGAAACCCGATGATACGCCGCGCAATGTCCGCATTTGCATCAGCAACTATCGGTATTGTCCTTCTGACCTGCGCGCCCTATGCGGTTGCCGGTTCGGATACCCAGGTGACCGGCAGCCAGGTGGTCGGCAGGGAGATGCGATCGCAGAAGTTTGCACAGAACAAGATTGGCGTCAGCCCGGTTCGAAATATGGTCGTCTATCTTCCCGCCGGATACGAAAGCTCGGACGCCCGCTACCCCGTAATCTACTTCCTGCCCACCCCCTTTGACAGTTATCGGGCTCCGTTTGATAAAAACGGCGCGCAGGGATTGTTTGACCGTGCCACACAGGCCGGAGTGATTGATAAGTTCATCCTCGTCTGCGTCGACATGACGACGCCGCTCGGGAGTTCCTGGTATGTCAATTCTCCGGTGACGGGCAACTGGGAGGATTTTATGGTCCGGGAGCTGGTGCCGTATGTGGACAAAGGCTTTCGAACTCTTGCCAGCCGCGATTCGCGAGGAATTGCCGGGGACTTCATGGGCGGTTATGGCGCACTTCGGTTTGGGATGACCCATCCCGAAGTTTTCGGTTCGGTATATGCGCTGCACCCCGTGGGCACGGGGTCGGGGATCTTTATGATGTATTCGCGGCCGAATTGGGAAACTTTGGCGAACGCAAAATCTCTCGATGACTTGGACAAGGAGGTATATTCGAGTTCGAAGATATTCACGTCGATCTTTCAGGCGCATCTACCGAACTTATCCAAGCCGCCGTTGTACATCGATCTGCAGGCGCATAAAGAGGGAGACAAGCTTGCAATCGACAGCGCCGTAACGGCCCGGTTGCGGGATAATTTCTTTATCGAGTCGCTGGTTCCCAAGTACGCGGACAACTTGAAGTCGCTGCGAGCGCTCAAGTTCGACTGGGCGCGCAGCGACCCGAATCAGGATCACGTCTATGCCAACCAAGCGCTGACTCATAAATTGAATGAGTTTGGCGTCCCGCACGAGGCCGAAGAATATAACGGTGTGTGGGGTACGGGTAACTGGGGTGAGAGCGGGCGGATCTTTACAGAAGTGCTGCCGTTCTTTCAAAGGAATCTCATCTTTGCCGCGCGCCGCGAATGACGGCTCCAAATCCATTTTCGCTCGCCGGCAAAGTTGCCATGGTAACCGGCGCATCCCGCGGCATCGGCGCCGCGGTGGCGTCCGCACTGGCGCAGGCGGGCGCCGCGGTCGCGCTGCTCGGGCGCGATGTGGGTGCCCTCGCCGATACTCAGGCCACGCTGTCGGCCTTGGGATGCACGGTCATGCACGCCGCCGCGGATGTCGGCGTTCACTCCAGCATCGAGCAAGCCTTCGCGGAAGTTATTCGGTCGATGTCGCGGATCGACATCCTGGTCAACAACGCGGGGGTCGAGCAGCCCTGCGCCTCGCTGGATGTGACCGAGGCGCTGTGGGACCGGATCGTCGATACCAATCTAAAGGGGGCGTTCTTTTGCGCTCAAGCGGCGGCCCGCCGCATGGTGAACGGCGGCAGCATCGTCAACGTATGCTCGCTCACATCCGAAGTCGGTGTAGCCGGCGCGGCGCCCTACGGCGCATCGAAGTCCGGGCTCGCCGGACTCACGCGCACCCTGGCAACGGAATGGGCGGCCAACGATATCCGCGTGAACGGCATCGGTCCAGGTTACTTTCGCACTGCCCTCACGGAACCCTTCTACCAGGACGAGCAATGGCGGCGCGCCATGCTCGAGAAGATTCCACAGCGCCGCTTCGGTCGGCTCGACGATCTCGGCGGGGCCGCGGTATTTCTCTGTTCGGAGGCGGCCGCCTACATCACGGGACAGATACTGTATATCGACGGAGGCTACCTGGCGGCGCTCTGAGAGCTCGCCCAATGCGGCCCCCGCGCAACGCGGCCGGCACCCGGTGCATACTAGCCAAGTGGCACCCTCCCCTCCAATCCCGGTGAAGATATCGGTCAACGAGCAGACCCAGGTGTCCGCGCTCATGCAGACCCCGGACCGCGCGAAGGCCTGCCTGGTGCTCGCACATGGAGCGGGAGCGGACATGCACCATGCGTTCATGGCCGCCGTGGCCGGCGATCTGGAGCGCGTCGGCATCGCCACATTGCGGTTCCAGTTTCCCTACACTGAGAAGCAGGCCAAAAGGCCGGATCCGCCCGCGCTATGTCACGCCACGGTACGCGCGGCGGCTGCGGCCGCCCACGCGCTTGCGCCCTCGATCCCCTTGTTCGCCGGCGGCAAGTCCTTCGGCGGCCGCATGACCTCGCAGGCCCAGGCAAAGGTGCCCCTTCCTCACGTGCGTGGATTGGTCTTCTTCGGATTTCCCCTGCATCCGGCCAAGCAGCCATCGATCGACCGAGCTGCGCACCTATTCGACGTGAAGATACCCATGCTGTTTCTGCAAGGCACGCGCGATGCGCTGGCCGAATTACCGTTGATAGAACCCCTCGCGCAGCGGCTGGGCGAGCTCGCCACGCTGACCTTGATCAAGGATGCGGATCACTCCTTTCACGTGCCGGCCCGGTCCGGCCGCACCGATGCGCAAGTCAGACTCGAAATGGCAGAGACCCTCGCCGCCTGGGCCGGCTCGGCGTTGAAAGGACGCGGCTAAATGACGATCGCGCGGCGCTTGGGTTTTCCAGCATGCATCGTCATCGCATGGCTGGTTGCCGCCTGCTCCGCTTCGCCCCCGGCAGCGGACACCTACCCATCTGCGCTGGCACTGTACGATCGCGCAAAGGATCTACCCGGGTTTTCGAATTATGTGAACGGCTTTGTCAGAAGTCAGAACGCGCAGCACTTAGATGAACGATCGGGCTGTTACGCGAAGAATGTAGGTCAGCGGATTTCGCTGATCTTGATCGTCGATCGCAACGGACGTATCGTCCAATCCTACAGCGACAGCAACATATCCAAGGCGAAGTGTTTCAAAGCGGCGTACTTGGGGGCGCAGATGCCCATTCCGCCTTTCGTTCCACTGCCGGTGCAGCTGGCGATGCAATAGCTTCACCGAGCAGATCCCCGCGCAACCGCGACACCGCCCGGGCGTGAGCGTCGAAGCCTTCGTACAGGGCCAAACGTTGCGCATCGCCGGCGAGGCCGTCATAGCCCGACTTTGTGACGTATCCCACCGAAATGCGCTTCATGTAGTCATGCACCGATAGCGGCGAGACCGTGCGCGCGTGCCGCCCCGTCGGCAGCACAGCGTTGGGCCCGAGCAGGTAATTGCCCAGCGTGATCGGCGTGTAGCTGCCCAGCAGTACTTCGCCTGCGTTGCGAATGCGTCCGAGCACGGACATGGGCTCGGCGCACAGGATTTCGAGGTGTTCGGGGGCGTAGTCGTTGACGAAGGAGATCGCGTCGGCGAAGGTTCGCGTGAGGATGATGCCGCCTGCCCGGCCCGTCAACACCGACCGGGAGAACTCGGCGCGCTTCGAGTCCATCTGCTCCCAGTACGCGGGCAGCGCGTCCAGGGCAGCCTGCGCCACCGAACGGCTGTGAGTAACGAGAAAGGCGCTGGAGTCGGGACCGTGCTCGGATTCGATGAGCAGGTCCAAGGCGGCGAGCGCACCGTCGGCCGTCTCGTCTGCCAGAATGATGGACTCGCTCGGGCCGGCCGGGATTCCCGGATCGATCAAGTTTGCCAGCAGGCGTTTGGCGGCGAGCACCCACGGGCTTCCGGGACCCACGATCTTGAGGCACTTAGGTACGCTCTCGGTCCCATAGGCTACGGCGGCAACACCCTGAGCCCCGCCGCATTTGTAGACTTCGGTGACGCCGGCGTACTGGGCAGCCACCAAGGTGGCGGGGTCGACTCTGCCATCCGGTCCCGGGGGTGTGATGACGACCGTGCGCGATACGCCGGCGACCATCGCGGGGATGGCGGTCATGTTGAGCACACTGGGGAACGCTCCCTTGCCCCGGGGGACGTAGCAAGCCACCGAGTCGATGGGCACCGCGCGTTCCCCCGCCCACACGCCCGGTTGGATCTCCTTCATCCACATGTCGACGGGTTTCTGCGCCTCGTGAAATCGCCGAATGTTGTCACCGGCATGCTGGATGGCGCGGATGATGTCAGGCGGCACGTGTGCGGCCGCCTCCGCGAATTCGGCCTCGCCGGCGCGAATGGACATATGGGGGTCGGTCACTCCGTCGAAGGCCTGCGCAAATCGCCGCAGCGCCGCGTCTCCCTCGATCCGAACCGCATCGACGATGGGCTGCGCCCCAGCGCAGAACTCGCTCAAGTCGGGCACCGCGCGCGCGAACAAGGACTCAGGCGCCGCAGCGCCCCGGCTCAAATCGTGGAATGAGATCCGAGTCATGCCTGCAGTCCTGTGCCGCCGGCCAGCCGTGCGCGGCCGGAGCGCTGGGCAAGGATGTAATACAGCGGGCTCACGATCGCGATCGAGATCAGCCAGGAGATGTCGACTCCGCTCAAGGCTCGGGCAGCCGGCCCGGTATAGAGGTCGGTGGCGAGAAACGGCACCTGCACGAGCACTCCGAGTGCATAGCAGAAGAGCGCGGTCGTGTTGTAGCGACCGTAAATGCCGCCGTCTGCCGCGAAGAACGATGCCACATCGTAGCGGCCGTGCTGGACGAGGTAGAAATCCACGAGATTGATCGCGGTCCAGGGCGCCATCACGCAGAGCAGCAGCGAGAGAAAGTTCTCGTAATTCACCATGAAATTCTTTGCGCCCCACAGTGCCATGGCGAGCGCCAGCACGATGAAAATGAGCGACAGTGCGATTCGCGCCGCCGCATCCGCCTTCCACTCGGCCTTGAAAGTCTGAGCAACGGTAATGGTCGAGAGGACGCCGCAATAGATGTTCATTGCGGTGGTTGCGCCGATGCCGACAGAAAAAATTGCGACGATGGCGACGCTGATGGGCTGCGTGGCGCTTGCAAGACCCGCCACGATGTTCTTGTCCGGAACGATGAGCCCCAGCAACGCGCCGAGGAGCATGGGCAGTGCCGATCCCAGTACGCAGCCCCAGTAGCTCGCCCAGAACGTCGGACGCACGCCGCTGTCGGCGGGCATGTAGCGGGAATAATCCGACACATAGGGTGCATAGGCGATCTGCCACAGCGCCCCCACCGAAATCATGCCGAGGAATCCGCCGGCGCTCGCTCCGCCCCGCTGCCAAAGATCCAGGGGCAAGCCGTCGACCGCCACGATCCAGACAAAGCATGCGGCCAACGCGGCACCGCAGAGCCAGGTCATCCAACGGGCATAGGCATGAATCAGGTCGTAGCCGTAGATGGCCGCGGCCACACTCAGCAGGGCAATGAGCACTATCCCCGAGCGGTCGCTGATGCTGCCGGCGATGCTGTGCAGGGATTCACCACCGAGCACCAAGTTCGAGGCGACGAAGCCCAGATACATGATGACCACCAACGCGACGACGAAAATCGCACCGAAGGAACCGAACTGCCCTCGGCTCTGCACCATCTGCGGTACGCCCAGCTGCGGTCCTTGTGCCGCGTGCAGGGCCATGAATACGCCGCCCACCAGATTGCCGATGAGAATGGCCAGAATCGCCGCGAGCATGGAGAGCTGAAATCGCACCGTCGCCAAGGCGCCCGTGACGATGGTGAGTATCATGATGTTCGAGCCGAACCACACCGTGAACAGATCCCGGGCGCGGCCGTGCCGCTCACCGGCCGGAATGGGATAGATGGTGTGGTGCTCGATGCGCGCGGGTTGATCGTTCACGGCGCCTCGTCCGTGGATATTCCCTCGGCATTGAGCAGACTGCGCATGTCGGCGAGCTCCTCCGCGTAGTGCCGCCACTGCGACACGGAGGAATCGTACAGCGGCCGGCGCACCTGGGCCGCGCTCGCGGTGGTGGTCGGCGCCGGGTTCTTGTGGAACTCGGCGCAGGAGTCCTGCCACTCGAGGCCGCAAAAATCCAGCAGCTTGCGTATCTCTTCGAGCGGTTCCGCGACCACCGCTTCGTAGCCAATCGAATGGATCGCCCCAGGCAGCGTCGTCTGCCAATGATCCATCAGACGGCGATACCCGATGTAGTAGCGCGCAATTTCCGAAAGATCATAAGAGAAGGGATATCCATCCTTGAACAAGGTCTTGTACATGGCATAGCAGGCGGCCATCGGGCTGCGGAATACATGTACGATTTTCGCCTTCGGCAGCGCACGCCGAATCAGCCCACAGTAGAGGTAGTTGAGCGGCATCTTGTCGGTGAAGCGCTCGCTGCCCGCGGCCGCGTACTTGGCCCTGTCGAGGTAGTCGCGGCCCAGCGCCGCGAAGTCCAGATCGGCTGAGCGGGCGATGAGCTCGCGGCGGGACAGCTGCGCCCCGCCGCCTGCACGGCGCACGGCATCGACGATGGCGTGCGCAAAGTGATCCAATTCACCGGCGGAACGAACCTTCGAATGACTCCCCAGAATTCGATCGACGAGCGTCGTGCCGCTGCGCGGCAGGCCGAGGATGAACACGGGATCATCGCTCGCCGCATCCTCGCCCCGCACCGCACCCACGCCCCGCGCTGCATGCTCGCTGCGCGCCGAATACCGGCTGCGCGGCGGCCCTCCCGGATAGGCGTCGATGATCCAGCCGAAGGTGGCCGCGTCGGTGTCGACGTCGTACCGCATATGTTCACGGCGCTTGGCGGCGCCCTGGTGCAGATGCCGAAAAGACTGTTGAAATTGGCCGATGTCCTCGTATTCCTTGGCGAGCGCGTAGCGGATCTGAACCTCGCCCCGCCAATCCGCGATGCCGCGCGCCATCAATGACTCGAGTTCATCGATGTGATTCGCATCCGCCGACTGGGTTCGCAGCTCCGAACGATTCGTGTAGGCCTCGTAGTCGGTGGCCTCGAGGGCGATGACACGGTTGTAATCCGCCTCCGCCTCTGCGAGTCGGCCGAGAAACCGGTACACGGTCGCCCGATTGAAGAGGTAGTGCGGATTGCCCGGCGCCAGGCTCACGGCCAGTTCGTACGCCGCCAGCGCGCGCGGCTGGTCATTCGCGCGGCTGAACAGCGTTCCGATCGCATCGAGCAGCAGAGGATCCGAGGACGCGCGCAATTGTGCGGCGGCCGCGGCCTCGCAAGCCTCCGCGGGACGCCCAAGGGCGAGCAGGCATTGCGCTCTGCTGAAGTGCAGTTTGGCATCACCGGGTGCAACCTTGAGCGCCTGGTCGATGGTGTCCATCGCGCCCCGCCAGTCCCGCGCCTGAATCAGGCGCCGTATCTCCGGGCGCAAATCGAGCCTGGATGCCTTCTCCTGAATCATGGATTGCCGGGCACACCGAAGCTGGGAGCGCGGCTGGGATCGATTGCCCGCTGTACATAGTCGTCGACTTGAGGCGCATAGCGCCGCCAAAGTGCGTCGAGTGCCGCCACCGGATCGCCCTCGGTCCAATCGATGCGCAGGTCCACGATCGGCCAGCTCACCTCGCGCACGATGAGCAGACCCGCCGAGTGCACAGGTCCTGCTTCGCCCCCGCCGTCCAGTCCCGCGCGTAAGGCCGCGAGCAGCCGATCGGCCAGATGGCCTGCGCCCTTCTCGAAGGCCGCGACCATGACCGACGGAATCGCCGGACTCGCCAGGAGATTTCCCGCCGCCGCGGCGTCCACGCCGACGGCCTCGCTCACCACGCCGAGTCCCCGCGCGCCCGAATGAACGGCCGGCGGCCCTTCGGCGCCGATCGCGAGCAATTGCCGGTAGGCGCCGAACGGAGTCGCGGCGAGCGCCTCGCGCAACGCCGCCGATGCGTGGCTGCCGTGCCCCAGGGCGTCGAGAATGCGCCGTCCCAAACCGGGATCCGTGATGTTCTGGCTGGCCACCGCTCCGGCTCCGGCGCGCCCATGCGCGCAGCGCGCGGCCACTGCCGGCGAGGATGAGGCAATCGCCACACCGAACAGTTTCCCGCCCGGTGATCGGGCGACCAGGGAGAAGGTCATGTCTCAAGTCTCATCGGGTATCACCGCGATCACGTCGAGTTCGACCAGCCACTCGGGGCGCGCCAATCCAGCGACCACAATTCCCGTCGACACCGGATGGACGCCGCGCAGCCGGCGGCCGACGGTCCGGTATACCGCTTCGCGAAAGCGCGGATCGGTCAGGTAAATCGTGATCTTGCAGATGTGCTCGAGGCGGGCCCCTGCTTCGCGGAGCAGCGTTTCAATGTTCGACATCGCCTGCTCAGCCTGCGCCGCCGGATCGCCCACGCCCACGTTCACCGCGGTGTCGAGATCCTGCCCCACCTGGCCGCGCACGAACACGGTGCTGCCGCGGGCCACGACCGTCTGGCACAGGTCATTGTCCAAATTCTGCTCCGGGTAGGTGTCGCGGGTGTTGAATTTGCGGATCCGGGTATGCATGGGGTTCCTTCAGACCGGACTGCCGGCCGTTGTCATGACTCGCTCCGACAGGTCCGCGGCTTTGCGCACGAAGTCGAGCGGTCCGTCCCAGTCGAAGTTTCGGTACACCGCAGCCAGGTGCGCGAACGGCGGGGACTGCGCGAACAGCTGGAACGTCAGCCGATGTCCGGCATAGTCCGAGTTCAACAGGTCCCGGGCGAACGCCAGCAGCTTGCGGCGATCGTCCGCCACCCAGTTCTCGTTGACCGAATAGAATTTATCCAGCCAGGGCTTGGTGTCCGGCGAATCGAAGGAGGCCTTGTCCGGAGTCACGCAGATCTGGCCGCCGCACAGTTCGCGCGCGATGTGCATCATTTCGTGAAGCTGCGAACAGGCGAGCACCCGCCCGGTGTACAAGAGCGACTGGTTCGGCATCAGCAGCCCCGCGGGGCTCCTCTCCGCCAGCGCAATCGCCGCGGTGAGATGGGCATTGATGCCCTCGCGGTAAACGGCGAGCTGCGCGAGCTTCTCCTGAACCGCCTGCTGCTTGTCGAGTCCGGTCTGCCGCGCATTGAACAGCGCGGCACCGATCATCATGTCGGCGAATTTCTGGATGCGCTGCACGAAGGCAAAGGCCGAGTAGCGGTGCAAGGTGGCGCGGATGAATGCCGCGGCCTTGGTATGGCGGTAGAAGAGCACGTTCTCCCAGGGGACGAGAACGTCGTCGAAAATAACCAGCGAATCCACTTCGTCGAAACGATTGGACAGCGGATAGTCCTCCGCCCGCGCGCGCCCGGCAAAGCCCGTGCGGCAGATGAACTTCAGATTCGGAGAACCCAAGTCGCAGATGAAGCCGACCGCGTAGTCGGACAATGCGGCGCTTCCCCAATTGGCGTTGGTGGGTTTCACGAAGGCTTGATTGGCGTAGGGCGCGGCCGTCTCGTACTTGGCGCCGCGCACGACGATGCCGGCGTCGGTTTCCTTCACGACGTGCAGCAGCATGTCGGGGTCCTGCTCCTGCGGCGGCTTGGACCGGTCGCCCTTGGGGTCGGTGTTGGCCGACACGTGGAAGGGATCCTTCCACAGAACCCGGTCGATATGCGTGCGAATGTTGGCCGAGAACTGCGGATCGACTTCGTTGAGCACGCTTTGGCCGTCGTAGAGCGACCACATCTCGCCCACGGTCTCGTCGCCCACGCGCGTGACGACGCCGCCGATGGCGTCGAGAACGGCGTCCGTCGCGCGGCGCTTCGCCGACCAATCGGCGTGCGCCCGCGGCAGCATGTTCGCAACGGCGTGCCACTCGCCGCCGTCCTCAAAGCTCAGGACGCCGCGAGTGTCCGCCTCGTGCTGCATGTCGTAGATGCGGGCGCGGATGTCGACCAGCGGCTTGAGCATGGGATGCCGGGCGACGTCCTTGACGCGCTCCCCGTTGATATAAACCTCGCGGCCATCGCGAATGGAATCGAGGTATTGGCTGCCGGTTCTGATCATGGCGACTACCCTATTCGACTGTCAAATACCGGCTCGGCGCACGTCTGCGCGGCGTTCGATCGCGCTAGGTTACGCGAGATTCGAAATCGACGCGACGCCCTCGTGATTGCGGCGGATGTCGGTACAATGCGCTTGCTCTCCGCCAACAAAGGGTAATACGCATGCCGTCCACACATGAAGTTCCGGCGCGTCAGGGGCGCGCCGTCAAGGTCGCGCGCGGTCAGTCGCTGCAAATCATCAATACGTTCGGTACTCAGGTCGTGGACTTCTGGGCCTTCGATGCCAAGGACGTCGGCATCTATCTCTCGATGGAGCACACCCGCGCCGCTCTGAGCCGCCTCACGCCGCACGCGGGCGACATTCTCGTCGACAATCGGCGCGAGCCCATGTTGGCCTTCGAGTCGGACACATCGCCCGGCGTGCACGACACCGTCATCGCGCCCTGCGATCCGGCGCGGTATGCAAAGCTCGGTTGCGCCGCCGGTCATGCAAGCTGTGCCGACAATCTCCACCGGGCCCTCGGGTCGCTCGGTCTCACCTCGCCGGTGTGTCCCGCGTCCTTCAATCTGTGGATGAACATTCCCGTGCTGCCGAGCGGAGACCTGGAATGGCGGGAAACCGTCTCGAAACCCGGCGACAGCGTGACCTTTCGCGCGCTCATCGACTGCATCATGGTGATGTCCGCCTGTCCCCAGGACGTCATTCGCATCAACGCCGGCCGTCCCGTCTCCGCGCAATACGCTCTGCTCGATGGCTGACTCGGCCGCATCGCCAACCACGGCGCCGAGCCCAGCCCCGCCCATCGTGGACGGGAATCGCCTGTGGGCGCGGCTCATGGCCATGGCCGAGATCGGCCGCCGCGGCGAGACCGGCGTCGATCGCCCGGCATTTTCGCCCGAGGACCGTGCGGCTCGCCGGCTTCTGTACGAATGGGCCTGCGAGAGCAGCCTCGCGGTGTCCCAGGATTCAATCGGCAATTTGTTTCTGCGTTATCCGGGCCGGCGGCGGGATTTGGCGCCGGTGCTGACGGGCAGCCACCTCGACAGTCAGCCGACGGGCGGCCGCTTCGACGGCGCATACGGCGTGCTCGCGAGCCTGGAGGCGGTCGCAACCCTGTCGAGCGCGGGAATTCGCCCGCAGCGCTCCATCGAGGTGGTGGCGTGGAGCAACGAGGAAGGCGGCCGGTTTGCTCCCGGAGCCATGGGCTCGCAGATCTTTGCCGGCCTGCGCTCATTGTCGGATGTGCTTGCTGTGCGCGACGCCTCGGGCGCGGCGCTGCGTGAATCGCTGGCGGACACCTTGGCCGCCCTTCCCGAGGCCGCCGCCCGCAGCGGCGGCGCCCCGCCGGCGGCGTATTTGGAGGCCCACATCGAACAGGGGCCTCGCCTCTACCGAGAAGCAATTCCCGTGGGCGTGGTCGCGGGAATCCAAGGCTGCCTGTGGCTCGAGTATGAAGTGCGCGGCGCCGCCGCACATGCAGGTACCACCCCTCAGGAATATCGGCGCGACGCGCTCGAAGGAGCCATGCGGCTCATCGGGCGGCTGCGCGGCCGCTGCCTCGAGCGATCGGCGAACTGCCGCTTCACCGTCGGACGGCTCAACGTCGAACCGAACACGCCGAATACCATCCCCGGGCGTGTCACATTCACGGTCGACTTTCGCGATGCCGACCCGGCCGTGTTCGAAGAGCTGGGCCGGGAGTTGCGCCAAGCACCGGCGCCCGAGTCGTTCGGGCTGGAAATCCGCGAGCTGTTCTGTCATTCGCCCGAGATGTTTCCTCGAGAGATCGTGGGAGTGGTAGCCGCCGCTGTGCAATCGCACCATCATCCGATGTTCGAACTCGTGTCCGGCGCCTTCCACGACGCGCTGTTCATCGCGAATATCTGCCCGGCGGGAATGATATTCATTCGCTGCCGGGACGGCGTGAGCCACAATCCGCTGGAGTTCGCCGAACCGGCCGATGTCACGGCGGGAGCTCAAGTGCTGATGTCGGCGCTGCTCGAACTCTCGAGGAATTGACGCCGGCGTTTTCCCGCCTCGACCGCCCTGATTTTCCAAACAGGACGATCAGCGCTCCGGAGACCAGGACTGTAATGCCGATGTACCACGCCTGGTACTCGTCCTTGGGCTCCGCCGGATCGGCACCGGCCGAGTACATCAAGAACCCGAGGACCCCGATGGCCAGCAGCGGCAGCACCGAGGCCGCCGCCGCCCGCAGGAGCGAATGACGCGAGAACATGAGCCGGATGAAGGCGGCCAACGCCGACATGTACGCGAGTGCCAGCGTTACGACCACGGTGTTGTAGTAGAAGTTGACGTCGGACAGCGGTTTGTACCAGACGAACCCGATCGCGGTCACGGCGATGACGCCGACGCTGACCCAGGGCGCACGGTGGCGATTGGTGCCGCCGAATGCACGGGGCAGGTGACCCTCCTGCGCCATTCGATAGGCCGTGCGGGCGCCAGCGGTCATGGAAACTTGCAAGCCCGCCATGGCGGAACTGATCACGACCAGGATGGCGATCCACGACAGCGACGGCGGCAGGTAGACGCGGGCAATCGCGCCGATTGGGCCGCCGTCGCCGTTCTCCGTGATCCCGGCGAGCACATCGACCGGGACCGCCAACTGCCAGCCGATGGCGGCGACGGTGTAGATCAGAAACGCCGACGTGAGCACGATCAGAAGCGCGCGCTGCACCGTTCGCACCGGAACCTTGGCCTCTTCGATGTAGTTGATGGCCGAGTCGAAATTGGCCAGCATCCACATGCCGAGCAGCACACCGGACCCCAGGGCCGACCAGTGGGACGGCAGGCTGTACAGACTGCGCAGCGGCACGGCCACCTGCGGCCGTATGATTCCGAGGATGCCGAGCCCCACGACCACGGTGATTTCGCAGGTCAGGAACACCGTGGTCACGCGCGCCGTGAGGAGTACCCCGCGCAGGCAAACCAGCATGAACAGCACGACGAGGGCGGTACCGATGACACCGGCGGCGAGCGTTCCCCGCAGCGCCGGCACGAGCGCCTGCAGGTATTGAGTACCGATGATCGCCGTCATCGGCACGACCGCGGCACAGGCAACGGTGTAGGCCCAGCCGAGCAGCGTGCCCGCGGTCGGGTGCAAGAAGCGGCTGGCGAAGGTGAAGATCCCGCCGGCCGAGGGCGCCTCGCGCGTCAGATACACGAGACACAGCGCGAGCACCAGCATGGGGAAGAAGAACGAAATGAGAATGGCGAGCGGCGCCGCCGCCCCCACCGCCGCGTACAGCACGGACATCGATACGGCCGCGATCCATGCCGGCGCATTGAAGCCCAGCGCCGCCAGCGCGACGTCGCGCGTATTCAGCGCATCTTGCTGCAGAGTCGTCTTCAGTTCGCGAACTTCGCCTTTCCGATCGTAGCCGAATAGATCCATGATCATGACCGAATCACTCCCGCCTTCGTACCCCCTATCGCCTCCCATGGCGGCGGCAGCGTCTGCCTACGTGGTGCCCACGTCCCCTTTTCGATGCAGCTCCGCACGTGCGACGCGATGTCGCGCATGGGCGCAAACCAGACCTGACCCCGGTCGAGCATCTTGCCGATCATCCGGTGTGTATGGCGCCAGCGCGCGAGGCGGCCCGACAAAAATGGATGCCAGACGGGTACCCACAGGCCGCCGAATTCCCACATGGCCTCGAATTCTTCCCACCAGCCTTCCCAAGCCCGGGCGGCGGACTGAATCGGCATCTCGAACTCGAGCTCGCTGCTGTGCATGAACGGCGGCCAGTCATCCATACCCCAGTGCGAGGGCAACTCGAGCAGCGGGCCGCGCGGCGTCTCGACGAGATAGGGAATGTCGTCGCCCATCAAGGACGCATCGTAGTCGACGCCCGCGTCGAGCAGCAGCTCCGCGGAGCGGTGCGAGAATCGGTACAGCGGCGCGCGCCAACCGGCGGAGCGTTCGCCCGTCACCGAGCGGACCGCCGCAAGGCTGCGCTGCATCCAGTAACTCTCGTCGGCGTCCGACTGCTCGTTCGGCAGCTCGTGCACATAACCGTGGGCCGAGACCTCGTGACCGTTGCGCACCATGGCCTCGAGCGCATAGGGGTAGCGCTCGGCGCACCAACCCGGCACGAAGAACGTTTGCCGAATTCCGTAATGCCGGTAGGTGTCGAGAATCCGCGGAACGGCGACGTCCGGCCCATAGCGCAGCATCGAGGCGGCTGACACCATGGTGTGAGCTTGCTGCGGATGCGCAAGGTACAGGAGACTCTCGGCATCCATGTCGAGGGTGAAGCAGGCGGCGCATTTCGCCCCGTTCGGCCAAGGGATGGGATTGGCAATCATCGGGCCGTCTTCCCCCCGTCGATGCACCAAGCGGCGCCGGTCACGAACGCCGCCGCGTCGCCGGCGAGAAATGCCACCACCGGAGCGATGTCGGCCGCAGATCCGAGCCGGGACAGCGGTATCGTCGCGATCTCGGCCTGCTTCGCGGCGTCCGGATTCGCGTGGGTGGTGAATTCCTCCCGCAGCAGCGCGGTGTCGACCGGTCCCGGACACACCGCATTGACTCGAATGCGCTGCTCGGCGAGCTCCAGCGCAAGCGCTCTGCTCCAGGCGAGCACCGCGCCCTTGGTTGCGCAATACGCGCTGTAGTCCGGCTGACCCACCAGGGCGAGTTCGGAGGCGATGTTCACCACCGAAGCGCGCCCGCTTGCGCGCAGCGCCGGAAGCAAGGCCCGCGTGACGCGAAATGCGGCGACGAAATTCACCGCCAACATCCAGTCGAGCATGGCATCGTCGGTATTCTCGAGCGATCGCAAGCGGCTCACCCCCGCGTTGTTCACCAAAATGTCGCAGCGCCGTTCCAGGCCATCGAGCAATTCCGCTAGGACCCGGTCGAGTTCCGGCCGGTCGACGAGATCCACCCGGTACGCCGTGAACGAGCCCGCCCGAAATTCCCGCGCCGCCCGCTCCAAACCCTCGCCGTCACGGTCCAGGCCATGGACGGTCGCGCCCTGCGCAATCAACTGCCGCGCTACTTCGCAACCGATGCCCCCTGCCGCACCGGTGACCACGGCGCGCATTCCGGACAGCGGGGCCCACGCCACTAGACCACCGTCAGAAACGACACGCCGTGCGCGCCCACGAAACGGTCCGCGCCTCGCGGGCCGGGCGACGGAGCGCCGTAGTCGTCCGAATACACGCGCGGCACTCGATTGCGGTGCCACGTCCGCCAAAGATCCGAGACCGGCAGCATGCCGGCCGGCTCCTCACCGAACACATCCCGGTGAAGTGCGGGCAATCGATACCACGGCGCCGAGGGGCGATGGTGATGCGCGTTGTGGTAGCCAAAATTCAATATGAGAAGATTGAGCCACGGATGCTGCCGGGAAATCACATTGGAGTAGGTATTGGCGTGCTCGAAGGCGCGATCCCGATCGTGGACGGGGACGGGTTCATCGTCGGCGACGGCATACTGCTCGAAGGTGTGGTGAAAGCCGTCGAAGAAGTTCAGCACATGCAGAAACAAGAGCACGGCGATGCCGTACAAGATCAACGCCTTCCACGACCATAGCCCGAGCAGCGTCAAGAGACCGCCGCGTACCAGAACCACGGCCGCCGCGCGCGGGAGGTAGCGGCGCTGCGAACGAACAATGAGCGGCCGCAGGATGATCTGCCCATGCATCAGCAGTTCGGTCGCCGGGATGTAGCACCACTCCAAGATTTGCAGCAACCGGCGAACGCCGGGCCGGCGCCGCAGCAGGCCCTTGAAGTCGAAACAGGTCAGATCGGCGCGGTCGAGATGATGGCGAATGTGCATGTGCCGGATGCGCTCGAAAGAGGCGTAACTCGAGCCGGCAATGAAGTTCATGGTCTCGCCCGCCGCCGCATTCGCCCAATGCGGGGCGAAGAGCGTCTGATGTGCCGCCTCGTGGATGAGATAGGCGGCGAGCACCATGGTGTGGGCGCAGAGCAGCACGCCTACCGCATTCAGCACGGCGGAGTGCGCACCCATGAGCGCGAACGAGCCGAGCCAGCCGGCGCAGGTCCACGACAGCACCGAAGTGTTGGCCCGTGCCGCCTCTCGGTCGCGGAACAACCCCCGGGGCGCAACGATGCCGGCCGCGTTCATTTCGATCTCCTCAATACCCTTTGAACGAATATCCGATGGTCATGCCGAAGGTGCGCGGCCGAGATATCACCTCTTGAGTGCGATTGCCCCAGAACGTGGGGTCCGTAATGGCGTTGATGCCCAGAGTGTTCGTGATGTTGTCGACATAGGCGGTCGCAAGCCAATGCGATCGGGTAAAGGTGATCCGGCCGTCCAGCATGGTATAGCCGGGCACGATGGGCGCCGTTTCCGATATCGACGACAGCAGCTTGCTCTGATAGTGCGAGTCGACGGCATACAGCAGCTCCCCTCCGGCGAACGGCTGGTGCGCATACTCGAGACTGAGCGCGCCGCTGCTCTTGGGCGTACCGGGCAGGGGACCGCCCGGGGGCGGCAGCGGCACCGTGACATTCTGGGAAAAGACGAAGTCGAACGAGGTCAGCTTGGTCTCATCGTAGGTATAACCCAGCCTTACCGCCAGGTGCCGCGTGAGACTCACCGTCGTCTCGATCTCGACTCCGCGGCTGTAGGCGTCGCCCACGTTGGCGGCGGAAGGCAGGGACAGGGGCGTCAGCGACGTGCCCTCCTGAACATTGTGCCATTGGATGTCGTAGACGGCCGCGGAATAGCTGACTCGATTTTCCACCACGCCTTTGATGCCCACCTCGTAGTTGTCCGCCTTGTCGGGCTGGTACGTGAGCAGAGATGGACCGAGGCAGTAAAGGCCGGCGTTCGGCCCGCCCGCCGGGCAGGTGGTCCCGACCGTTCCCTGGCGTGCCGGAACGGGTTGATCCGGCGGAAGCGCGTTGACGCCGCCGCGCCGGAAACCCTGCGACCAGGTCGCATACACCAGATTGGATTTATCGAGCTGGTACGAGGTGTTGACCTTCCACAGCGCCTTTCTCCACTGGTCGCTCAAGCTGTTGCCCGAGACGAAGCCCACCCCGTCGAACAGCAGCCCCGTTTGCTGTGCCTGCGACACGGTTTGTTTGAACACGCGGGTTCCGCCGGTCAGACTCCAGTCGGAAGTCAAATGCCAGGTCAACTCGCCGAAGGCGGCCATGTCCTTGAAAGAAGTCTCGATGTCGCCGATGTAGGCTTGGTCGAGAGGATTGGTGATGCCGTCGATCACGGTCCCCGGCGGCTGCTCGCCCGCTCCGCACGTGGAGGCGTTGATCCCGCCGTAGTCCGTCGGAGGGTATAGCCCCGAGGACGTGCAGGCATTGTAGAAGGCGTTGTAGCCGGGGTAGTACTCATGCTCCTGGATGTAGGTCTTCTCGTCCTTATAGAAGAGTCCCGCGATCCAATCAAAGGTGCCGCCGGTCTTCGACGCCAGGCGAAATTCCTGCGCATAGATCTTGTCGTCGTCCTGATCCAGCGCATTGATGATATTGCGCGGATTTTGCCCGTACAGATTCTGGTAGAAATTGAAATTCGCATACTCGGCGGTCAAGTCGTCGTGAGTCGTATTGTTGTGATGCGCCCAGGAACTCGACGAGGTGAAGGTCGCAAATCCCATGTTGTAGTCCAGATTGAGCGCCACCACGTTCACATCGTCCACGGTGCCCTCCAAACTGTTGCTCGCAGCGGTCAGGCGGTCCGTCCCTGCGGGCACGGTGGCGGGAGCGAGCGACAGCAGAACCGGCGGGTTCGAGGCCGGTGTTTGCGTGCCGTTGGGAAGAAACTGGTTCGCCGCCGCGATCGGCTGGGTAAAGGCCAGGGGGCCGGTCGCGATGTAGGGGAAGCCGTTGGCGGTGGACCGCTGGTAGAGGTAGGACAGCTGCGCCTTGAAATCCTCGCTCGGTTTCCACAGCAACGCAACTCGCCCGTTCCGATACTGGTAGGAGTTGACCCCGTCCTGGGCATAGGTTTTCGGTGCGATTTGCAGGCCGACGGGATTGCCGGGGGTGGTCGGCTGCGACAGCTCCGGCACGCCCGACGAGTCGAGCACGTACAGGTTGGTTTGATTGATGAAGCCCGCATCGTCGCTCGCGCCGGCATTGATGCGCAGCGCCAACGTGTCCGACAGCGGCAGATTGATCATTCCGTTGAGGTCTTCGTTGGTCGTGTGCGTGTGGGCGGTCTTGCTCAGGCCCGCCTCCGCCTTCGCGTCGAATCCGCTGGGGTCGGGCGCATTGAGAACGAAGCGAATGGTGCCGCCGAGGGAGCCGGAACCGTAGAGCGTGCCCTGCGGTCCACGCAGTACTTCCACCCGGTCGAGATCCTGAAGGCGCATGTTGAAAAACAGCGCGGTGTCATCGACGTAGGTGGCCACGGGCGGCACCACCGATGTCGCGAGTCCTTCCTGGAAGGCCAGCGACTCGCTGTTCAGGCCGCGCATGATGAGCGTGCTGCCGTTCACTCCGCCGAACGGACCCCGGTCCGTGTAATTCACTCCCGCCATGGAATGCGCGAGGCCGGCCATGTCCTGAATGCCGGCTTGCGCCAACATCTCGCCCGACACCGCGGTGATGCTGATCGGAAGATCCTGCGCGGACACCGCGCGGCGGCTTGCGGTCACGACCACTTCTTGCAGGGCCGAATCATCGTTCGGCACCGGAGCCGGGGCCGGCGCCGCGGCTGCGCGAGCACCGTACAAGGCCGTGAACACTGCCGCCGTCACGGAAGTCATCGAACCTGGATGCCGCCGCGGGCGCCGAGGATGGATTGCGGGATAGGGTGCTCGGAGAACCTTCTTCATGGGCAATTCCTCGATCAACGTGGCCGAGCCACAATGGGAGGAGCCTCTTCGCAAGAATCGGGATTTCCCCGCCGCAGGGAGACCATCCCGAGGATGCGCAGGGCCTCCTCGACGTTGTTCTCCCGGGCTTTTGTCCCGCCGTGTATCCCTCTGTTAGGGACTGCCTCTCTCGGACCAGTCGCCCGCCGAAGCAGACCGGAACCCTAGACGCACATTTTATTAATAGCGTTGCAAATGCCGTGCCTAATGCGTCGCGATTGCGACGCGCGCACGAATGTTGCGGAAAATACAGGGGTTTAGACGTTGTGCCGGTACGTCGCGTACTCGGACGCGGGTGCCGGAAGGCGCGGTCTTCGCACTATGAACGCGCAATTGCCGACGATGGCGCCTCAGATTCGCGCGCGATTTGTCGGCTGCTCAGCCTCAGCATCCCACCGCGGCGCCGTCGCTGCGTGGATCGCTCGCGCCCTGGAATCCGTGCGTGCTCGAGTGCACGATGGCGCCGGCATGACCCATGACGGGATCGAACGCGGCCACGCGCTCCACGGGATGACCCGCCGCGCCGAGTTCGGTCATCAGCTCGTCGGGGAACCGGCTCTCCAAGCGCAATGCGGAACGCGATTCTCCCCAGGTGCGGCCGAGCACCCAGCGTGGAGCTGAGATCGCTTCCTGCAAGTCCTGTCCGTAAAACGCGTACCGCGTGAAAAGAGCGGCCTGGGTCTGAGGCTGGCCGTCCCCGCCCATCGCGCCGTACACCATCGTGCGTCCGTCGGGGAAGCGCGCGAACGCGGGGTTCAACGTGTGGAAGGGCTTGCGGCGCGGCGCGAGCACATTCGGCCCTTCGCCGCCGAGCTGAAAGGCGCTGCCGCGGTTCTGCCACACGAAGCCCGAGTCGGGTAATCCCACCCCTGAGCCGAATTCGAAATACAGACTCTGAATGGCGCTGACCGCACGTCCGCTACCGTCGATCACCCCGAACCACGCGGTGTCACCCTCCCCGGCATCGCCCTGCCATGGCGCCGCGCGGCGAGGATCGATGAGAGCGGCGCTGCGCTCGAGCTCACGATTAGTCAAATATCGCTCGAGTGACGAGCCGTCGTCCTCACGATGGCCGACCTCCCGATCGCGGACGGCGAACGCCATCTTCGTGCTCTCGATGATTCCGTGCAGGTGCGCAAACCCCTCCGGCTGTGCGGCGGGCAGCCGCGAGAAAATCCCGAGGATGAGCAAGGAAGCCAGTCCCTGCGACGGAGGTGGGCAATTGAAGAGTTCGCCGACCGGCAGCGCGAGCCGCAGCGGTCGGCCCAGGGCGGCCTGCTGAGCTGCAAGATCGGCCGCATTCAACGGGACGCCGGCTGCGGCAAGTTCGGCGGTTATTCGGCGAGCGAGGGCTCCGGAATAGAAACTCATGAGTCCGTCGCGAGCCAATGCCCGCAGGGTTTCGGCCAGAGCGGGTTGGAAAAGTACCGCGCCCTCGGGTGGCGGCGCCCCGTCGATGAAGTGCAGAGCACGGAACCCGGGCACGGTCTCGAGTGCGGAGCGGAACCGGGATGCCGCATCCGCATGGCCGGCCGTGACGCGGGTGCCGTGCTCCGCTAGCGAGGCGGCCTCGGCAAAAAGGCGCGAGAGTGGCATCGCGCCCCCCCATCGACGGCTCATCTCGAAGGCCGCGTCCCAAGATGCCACCGCGCCGGCCACGGTATTGGCCGCCAACGGGCCGCGCCAGGGAATATCGCGAAGACCGTGGTCCCTATATAAAGAGTCGGTCACGGCAGCACCCGCACGGCCCGCTCCATCGATGCTCACCGGTGCCCTTTGCGGTTCGGCAATCAACCAGAATGCATCGCCGCCGAGGCCGGTCATGTGGGGATAGACGACCGCCAAGGTCGCCGCGGTGGCCAGTGCCGCTTCAATGGCGTTGCCCCCTTCGGCCAGAATCCGTGCGCCGGATTGCGCGGCGAGCGCATGCGGAGCGGTCACCATACCGGCGCTGGAATGGACCGTCATGAGAGCTCTGGGCATGGGTGAAAGCGTATCAGATAGGTGGTCTACCCCACATTTTCGCAGTAGGATCGCCGGCAGCATGCCCCGATCCACGCGCAGCGTCCGCGCACGTCTACTCGCCGCCCGCCGTCGGTCGCCCCTGCTCGGTCGGCCCGGGTTCCTGATTCGCCGCCTCCATCAATTGCATTCCGCGCTATTTCTCGAGGAGACGCGCGGCTTCGACATCACACCGGTGCAATACAGCCTCATGACGGCGCTGGCGGTGCGCGGCGAGCTGGAGCAGAACACCCTTGCACTCGAAATCGGCCTGGAGCGCACCAGCGTCGCCGAGGTCGTGCCGCGCCTTCAGCGCCGGGGGCTGCTGGCCCGTCGACGCAGTGCGGACGACGGCCGGGTCAAGCTGGTCCGCCTCACCCGCAAGGGCAGCGCGCTGTTGCTCAGGATGGCTGCCAAGGTTCGGCGCGCACATGACCGCACCGTCGATCAGCTGGCTGGACCTGAGCGGGACCTGTTCTTGCTGCAACTGATCGAACTGGTGGAGGCCAATAATCATGTCGGCAGCGTTCGGTTTCGCCTGCCCCGGGGATCATAGCCCGCCCGCAGATTTATTTGCCGGCGCCGGTCAGCCAGTCCAGCGCAGACGACTCCTCGGTGAAGACCGCGACGGCGCCGCCCCGATTGCGGGCGACCGTTTCGAAGAAATGATCGACGAATTCAGGCCGACCCACCCCGGCCAATTTCAGGCGACGGTCCGCGCTGCGCGCAAATTCCATGCCTAGTTGATACCTCTCGAAGGTGCCCACCGGTGTCTGGATCTTCGTCAAATCGAGCAGCACCCGCCAGACATCGCGCGAGCGGGTCTCCGCGAAGATTCTTTCCAGTAGCCGATGAAGATCGCCGCGCATCGCCGGACCGCTCCCGGTCACTCGAAGATAACTTCCGTCCGTTGTCACGGTGATTTCGAACTGTTCCATGCCCGCGTGATCTTAACTCGTTAAAGGCCGGCCGGCATGCAACCAATTGCCAGAACCCCGGCACTCACGCTTGTTCACAGGCGAACAATGCAGGGAGCCTTCACATGCACGACACACCGGTTTCTGGGTCTACTTGGGTGCGGTTCATTTTCACGGCGGGACTGGGGCTGTGCACCGCACTGGTCCACGCCGCGGATAACGATCGCCCATTCATTCCGCGCACCGTCAATTCTTCCACCGTGCCGCCCAGCGGCGACGTCAATCCGTACGGAGTGGCCTTCGTTCCGGAGAATTTCCCGGGCGGCGGCACCATCGCCGCCGGCGATGTACTGGTCAGCAATTTCAACAATGGTTCCAATCTCCAGGGCACCGGCACCACCATCGTACAGCTGAGACCGCATGGACCTCTCGCCCCTCCGGGAACCGCCAATGTGTTCTTCACCAGTCCTCTCGGGGGACTCAGCACGGCTCTCGGCGTGCTGCGTAACGGCTTCGTGATCGTGGGCAATGTACCGACGATGGACGGCACCATCGCCACGATCGGGCAGGGTGCACTGCAGGTCATCGACCGGCACGGGCAGCTGGTGCAAACCTGGACCGATGCGAAGTTCTTGGACGGTCCCTGGGATCTGGCTGTGGACGATGACGGGAATCACGCGCTGATATTCGTGTCCACCGTTTTGAATGGAACCGTCTCGCGGCTCGACGTGGCGGTCGGGGCAAAAGGCCTGACGCTGCAAAGCAAGACCATCATTGCCTCGGGCTACCCGCACGTACCGCACGTACCGAATGCGGCGGCGTTGATCCTTGGGCCCACGGGCCTGGCGTTCGATGAAGGCACGGATACGCTCTTCGTGGCCTCGACCGCCGACAACACCGTCTACGCGATCCCGCACGCGGGCAGCCGATCGACCCCCGTGACGCGAGGTGCGGTCGTATTCGCCGACTCGCACCTGCGTGGTCCCTTGGCGCTGCGATTCGCGCCGAACGGAAACCTGCTCACCGCGAACGGCGATGCCGTCAATGCTGACGTACTGCATCCCAGTGAGATCGTGGAGTTCACGACCTGGGGTCAATTTGTCCGCGAGTACAACGTCGATTCGAGCCAGGGGGGCGCCTTCGGACTCGACACCCTGCCCGAAGGCCCGTTCAATTACGCGGTCATTGACGATGTGACCAACAATCTCACCGTCACCTCGGTGCAGGACCGGTAAAGGACGATCCTAACGCTGCGCCGTCTTCCAGTTCGGCGCGACGTAGAACGGTGCATCCTCGGGCGGCAACAGGCCGCGGCCCAGAATATGGTCCGCGGCCTTCTCTGCGAGCATGATGGTGGGCGCGTTCAGATTGCCGGTGGTCACCGACGGCATGATGGATGAGTCCACCACGCGCAGTCCCTCGAGCCCATACACGCGGGTGTCCGGATCGACCACCGCCATGGGGTCTTGCGCAGCCCCCATCTTGCAGGAACACGAAGGGTGATAGGCGCTTTCGACCTTGGCGCGGATGAAGGCGTCGATGGCGGCGTCGCTGGTAACGTCGCTCCCGGGTTGAATCTCGCGGCCGCGATAGCGATCGAAGGCCGGCTGCGCGAAAATCTCACGGGTCAACCGGACGCAGGCGCGCATCTCGGTCCAGTCGTCCGGCTCGCTCAGATAATTGAACAGGATGCGCGGCTTGTCGTGGGGATTGCTCGAGCTCAAGCGCACCCAGCCGCGGCTCTTGGTGCGCATCGGTCCCACGTGCGCTTGAAAACCATGCTCCTGCGCCAGGGTCGAACCATCGTAGGCCACGGCCATCGGCAGAAAGTGATATTGGATGTCGGGATAAGGCACCCCGGGCCGGCTGCGGATGAACCCGCAGGTCTCGAAATGATTGGTGGCGCCCAGACCGTCCTTGCGCAGCAGCCAGCGCGCGCCGATCAGAGCGCGATTCCAGGGTTTGATGGAGGAATACAGCGTGATCGGTTCCTTGGAGGCCACTTGGAAATAGAACTCCAGGTGATCCTGCAGGTTCTCGCCCACGCCGGGTAAATCGTGGACCACCGGAATGCCGTGCGAGCGCAGCTCCGCCGCCGGACCCACGCCCGACAGCTTCAGCAATTGCGGCGAATTGATCGGACCGCCGGATAGGATCAGCTCGCGGTCGACCCGCACCCGATGCACCGCGTCGCCCCGCAAATACTCCAGACCCGCTGCCCGCGAGCCTTCGAAACGGATGCGGGTGGCGAGCGAGTGCATCCGCACGGTGAGATTGGGGCGGTGCATGGCCGGCTTCAAGTAGGCGTTGGCGGCACTGCAGCGCCTGCCCCCGCCCACGGTCATGTCCATGCGGCCGAATCCTTCTTGCTGAAAGCCGTTCACATCGGCGGTTTGTGGGTAGCCGGCTTCGCGGCCGGCCGCCAGCCACGCCGCATGCAAGGGATTGCTCAGAGTGCCGTAGCGCGTCTGCAGCTTACCGCTGTCGCCCCTATATTCGTTGCCTCCTTCAGCCCGAGTTTCGGCGCGGCGAAAGTACGGCAGCACGTCACGGTAAGCCCACCCGGCCGCCCCTTGCGCGTTCCATCCCTCGAAGTCCTGGGCGTTGCCGCGAATGTACACCAGGCCGTTGATGGAGGAGGATCCCCCCAACACCTTGCCGCGCGGAGTGTGCATGCTACGCCCACCCAAGTGCGGCTCGGGCTCGGTGTGGTAGAACCAGTTGTACTTCTTCATGTTCATGGGGATGGAGAGGGCCGAGGGCATTTGAATGAAGATGGAACGGTCCGATCCTCCGTATTCCAGCAGCAGCACCCGGCTCTGTCCGTCCGCGCTCAATCGATCGGCCAGCACGCAGCCGGCGGAGCCCGCGCCCACGATCACGTAATCGAAATTTTCGTCAGCCAATTTTTCTTCTCCTAAGGCACTTCGCGCGACCTTTAAGGCGCTTCGCGCGACCTTTAAGGCGCTTCGCGCCACCTCTAAACGGGGTCGCGGCGACCCCGCCCGATAGTCGGGGTACGGAGCAACTAATACGGGGCATCTATATCACCCATGGCGACGTAGACGCTCTTGAGCTGAGTATAGTGCTCGATGGCCGCACGGCCGTTCTCGCGGCCGAGGCCGGAGAGTTTCACACCGCCGAAGGGAAGTTCGATCGGAGTGACGTTGTACTGATTGATCCAACAGGTGCCGGCCTGCAAACGAGCGATGACTCGATGGGCCCGGGTCAAATCGTTGGTGAACACACCGGCCGCCAAGCCGAACTCGGTGGCATTGGCCCGTTCGACGACCTCCTGCTCGTCCTCGAACTCCAGAACCGACATGACGGGGCCGAAAATCTCTTCGCGCACGATGGCCATGTCGTCGCGGCAATCGTCGAATACCGTGGGCGCGACGAAATATCCCTTGCTCAAGGCTCCCGCCGTCACTCGTGCCCCGCCGGTGAGGACGCGGGCGCCCTCGGCGCGGCCGCGCTCCAGATAGGACAGCACCTTGTGCATGTGCTGCTCGGACACCAAGGGTCCCACCTGGGTCGCGGGGTCGAGCGGATCGCCGATGCGCATGGCATTGACGCGCTTCACCAGCCGCTCCAGGAAGACCGCCTTCACGGAGCGATGAACGAAGACGCGCGTGCCGTTGGAGCACACCTGCCCGGAGGAGTAAAAATTCGCAAGCAGAGCGCCGGACACGGCGTTGTCCAGCTTGGCATCGTCGAAGATGATCAGCGGAGACTTGCCGCCGAGCTCGAGAGTGACGTTCTTCAGGGTTTGCGCGGCGTCGCTCATCACCGCCTTGCCCGTACCGACCTCGCCGGTGAGCGATACCTTGCGGATGTCGGGATGCCGGGTGAGCAGGCGCCCTGTGTCGGCGAATCCCTGCACGATTTGGAATACACCCGGCGGGACACCCGCCTCCAGCAGGATCTCCTCCAACTTGACGGCGGTGAACGGCGTCAACTCGGCGGGCTTGAATATCATGGCATTGCCGCAGGCCAGCGCCGGCGCAGCCTTCCAACAGGCGATCTGCAACGGATAATTCCACGCGCCGATCCCGGCAACCACGCCCAGCGGCTCACGGCGCGTGTAGCCGAAAGCGCCGGATCCCAGATCGATATGCTCGCCGCTGAGGCTCTGCGCCAAGCCGGCGAAATATTCGAAGCAGTCCGCGCCCGAGGCCACGTCCACCACCCGCGTCTCCTGGATGGGCTTGCCCGTATCTCGGGTCTCGAGCTCCGCGAGTTCCTGATTGCGCGACCTGAGAATGTCGGCGGCGCGCCGCAGCACCCGCGCCCGTTCCGTGCCCGTCATCGCACCCCAACCCGCCTGCGCCTTTTGCGCTGCGCGCACCGCGGCGTTCACCTGCACGGATCCGGCGGCGGTGACGTAGCCCAGTACTTCCCCGGTTGCGGGATTGATGGAAGCAAATTTCTCGCCCGCGGCGGGACCGACAGCATGCGTTCGCGCCGCCGTTGCGGTGCCGGAAGCACCTGGCGCGGCGTGCGCGGCCTGCTCGAGGCGGCCGTCGACGAACGCTGTGAGCATGGCGCGCGCGCTTTCATTGTCGGCCTCCCGCCAACCGGAGAGCGCAGCGCGCAGCCAAACGCCGTCGATCATCGCGGCGATCATGGCAGCCAAATGCCGAGCGTCTTCCGGCGGAATCAATTTCTTCAGAGAGCTGCGCAGATTCGACAAGGTGCGCCGCTGATATACCGATTGCACCCGCTTCAGGGGCGGGACTTGCAAGACCTGGCCCCAGAAAGCGAGCCAAGCGGTGCCGGTGCGCTGCTCAAACTCCTCCGGCGCCAGATTCGCGTCGATGACGGCTTGAATGCGCGCACGCGGCGTACTCACCTGGCGCAGGCGCGCGCGCACCTGGTCGCCCACCCGCCGTGCCAAGGAACGGAACGCCGCATCGAGCAATCCATCCTTATCGCCGAAGTAGTGCGCGACCAGGCCCGGCGACACTCCGGCACGGACCGCGATTTGCGCAAGCGTCGTACCCACATAGCCAAGTTCCGCTAGGCTATCGATGGTCACCTCGACCAATTGGCGGCGTCGCGTATCTTCGATCGGCGATGGAGAGCCCTCGGCCGAGGTCATTGTTTGGTTATTCAATTTGGGGAGTCTCCTGGATTTTGATGGCAAGTAGACGGCCGCCTGCAACTGCGTCTAAGATACGAAACGATAGAAGTTTTACCCATAATTTCAATAACTAGGGATGCATGCATGAAGGTTGACAAGAAATCGCTGAATGACCGTTCAAAATCCCAGTCGCCGCTTCAATCATGCCGCTCCGAATGGCGCTGGGTCAAGCTCTCGGGCACATCGATTCACTGGGGGTACGCGGATGCGTAATGAGGCCGACACCGCTCGGACCGACAGCGGTATGGAACACTTCGGATACAAGGAGTCGCTCGATCGAGGAATAGGAAAGTTCGGCAGCTTTGCCGCCGGCGTCAGCTATATCTCGATCCTCACCGGCACTTTTCAGCTGTTCTACTTCGGATTCGGTACTGCCGGACCCGCTTATCTGTGGTCCTGGCCGATGGTATTGATCGGCCAGCTCACGGTCGCACTGTGCTTCATGGAACTGGCTGCCAAATACCCGGTTGCAGGATCGGTCTACAATTGGTCCAAGCAGCTCAGCAGCCGCATCGTGAGCTGGTCTGCGGGTTGGCTGATGCTCACCGCCTCGATCGTTACGCTCTCTGCAGTGGTGCTTGCGCTGCAACTCAACCTGCCGCGCTTGTGGAGCGGTTTTCAGATCGTCGGCGACGGCTCAGGTGCCTACGATTTCGCCACCAACGCGGTGATCCTCGGTACGGCCTTGATCCTCTTCACCACGGTCGTCAATGCGCTCGGAGTGCGCTTGATGGCCATGATCAACAGCGCGGGCGTCTTTATCGAGCTGATTGCCGCTTGCTTGATTGCAATCATTCTGGCGTGTCACGCGACGCGCGGGCCCGAAGTGTTTTTCTCGGCAAACGGGTACGGCGCCAATGGCGGATTCATGGGCGCGTTTCTCATGGCGTCGCTGGCCTCGGGATATGTAATGTACGGATTCGACACCGCGAGTTCGCTGGGTGAGGAGACGGTCGAGCCCCGTCGCACGGCTCCCCGCGCGATACTGCGGGCCATCCTTGCCTCCTTCGTCATCGGCGGCTCGATCCTGGTGTTCGCGATATTGTCGGCGCCCAACCTGAGCGACCCGCAAATCGCGAGCAGCAGCGGCGGCCTGCAATACATCGTCGAACAAGTGATGTGGGGTCCATTGGGCAAGATATTCCTGATTTGCATCGTGATCGCCGTGAGCGTGTGCTCGCTGGCCGTACACACCGCTGCCATCCGCATGACCTTTGCGATGGCGCGCGACAATGCGCTTCCGTTCGGGGAGAAACTCGCCCGGGTGAATCCCAAGACTCAGACGCCAATCACCCCCGCCATCGTCATCGGCGTGATCGCTGCGCTGATCCTGGTGGTCAACATCGGGCAGCCCAAGATCTTCACTGTGCTGACGTCGATCGCAGTTATCATGATCTACCTCGCGTACTTGATGGTGACGGGGCCCCTGCTGCTGAAGCGCCTGCGCGGGCACTGGCCCCCCGCCGATCTGGCGGCGGGCGGCTACTTCACCATGGGCAGGTGGGGATTGTTGGTCAATGTCGTTGCGGTACTGTGGGGCGCCGGGATGGCGCTCAATCTGGCCTGGCCGCGCGAAGCCATTTACGGCACGCCTTGGTACAACACGTGGGGTGCCTTCGCATACACGGGAGTGATTCTAGGAGCCGGTCTGTTGTGGTACGGACTCAAGGGTCGCCGTTACATCGGCACGCTGGCCTCTCACTCGTCAGCATGACGCTATCGAGCTATGCGCTCATGGCAGTGTTGGCGCTGCCGGTGCAGGCCGAAGCGGCCTCTGCCATGCCGAGCACTGCGGCAACCCGTGAGGCTACGCTTGCGCGGATCAGCGCCGCGCCGCCGCCGGAGGGCGGCCGGCGCGATCCACCGAGCTGCCAAACCGTGCGTTTCTCCGACGTCGGCTGGACCGATGTAACCTCCACCACCGCGCTGATCGCCCAGTTGCTGCGCTCCATCGGCTACTCGCCGACGATCACCGTGTTATCGGTTCCCGTGACCTTCGCCTCTCTTCAGAACAACGACCTCGACGTCTTCCTCGGCAATTGGATGCCGGCCCAGGCGGGCGATCGGGGCCATTACGTCGAAGACGGATCCGTGGTCGTGATCGGTGCGAATTTGACCGGCGCCAAGTACACCTTGGCGGTTCCGGCCTACACCTACGCCGCCGGCTTGAAGGACTTCAAGGACATTCAGCGCTTCGGACCGGCGCTCAACGACTCGATCTACGGAATCGAACCCGGCAATGACGGCAACCGGCATGTGCTGGATATGCTCGAGCAGAAGCAGCTCGGGCTCGGCGGCTTCAAGCTGGTCGAGTCCAGCGAGCAAGGCATGTTGGCCCAGGTGGAGCGCGCCTACCGCGACAAGAAACCCATCGTGTTTCTGGCGTGGGAGCCGCACCCCATGAACATGCGGTTCGACTTGAAGTACCTCGCCGGCGGCGATGAGTTTTTCGGTCCGAATTTCGGCGGCGCCACCATTTACACCGTGACTCGCAAGGGCTACAGCGCTGAATGCCCCAACATGGGCCGCCTGCTAGCCAATCTGAAGTTCACCCTGCGCGGCGAAAGCGAAATGATGGATGCCATCCTCGATCGCCATGAAGCCCCCGAAGCGGCGGCGACGGCCTGGCTGAAGGCCAATCCCGCAGCGGCCCAGGCCTGGCTGCAGGGAGTACTGACCTTCGACGGCCGGCCCGCGGCCGCAGCCCTCGCGCGCGCCGCACCCACCGCGCATTCCGGCGGATTCGAGCAATGGATCCTCGGCCACAAGATTCCCGTGGGAGACGCCATGGCGGTGGCCATCGATTACGTCAAAGCGCACGGCACCTTCGTATTCAACGGCATTTCCATCGTCATTCGCGGCATGGTCGATGGGCTGACCGCATTGCTGCGTGCCGTGCCGGCGCTGATGCTGATCGCCGCGGTCGCGGCGCTGGCGTGGCTGCTGCGCCGCTCGTGGACGCTCACCGCCTTCGTGGCGCTGGCGCTGCTCTTCATCCTGAATCAAGGCTACTGGCTGGCGACGCTCGAGACGCTCTCGCTGGTCATGGTCGCCACCCTGGCATCGACGGCCATCGGCGTGCCGGTCGGGATAGCGGCTGCTCACCGCCCGCGGCTGTTCGCCGCATTGAGGCCGGTGCTCGATTTGATGCAGACCCTGCCGACTTTCGTGTACTTGATTCCGACGCTGGTGCTGTTCGGACTCGGCGTGGTGCCGGGATTGATTTCGACGGTGATCTTTGCGCTGCCTGCGCCCATCCGCCTCACGCACCTCGGCATCTCCTCCGTGCCCAAACCCCTGATCGAGGCCGGCGAAGCCTTCGGCGCCACGCCCATGCAGCTCTTATGGAAGGTGGAATTGCCGAGCGCCGCGTCCACCATCATCGCCGGCATCACTCAGTGCATCATGCTGAGTTTGTCCATGGTGGTGATTGCCGCCCTGGTCGGGGCCGGAGGCCTCGGCGTCCCGGTGGTGCGGGCGCTCAATTCGGTGCAGGTGGGCATGGGCTTCGAGGCGGGATTCACCATCGTGCTGCTGGCGATCATCTTGGATCGCATCAGCCGTCCCAAAGAGCGCGGAGACTCCCGTTGAACTCGGCGGTGGAATTCAAGGACGTGGACATTCTGTTCGCCTCGGCCGCGCGCGACGGGCGCAAGGCCTTGCGCGAAGCGCTGGCTGCCCTCGACGGCGGGGCTTCGCGCGCCGACATTCAAAAGAAGCACGGCGTCATCGTCGGGGTGGCGGGCGCGAATTTGAGCGTGGCGCGCGGCGAGATCTCGGTTCTCATGGGCCTCTCCGGCTCGGGCAAGTCCACACTGCTGCGCGCCGCCAACGGGCTGAACCCTGTCACGCGGGGCCATGTCCTGGTCCGCGACGGCGAGTCGAGCATCGACGTCGCCACCTGCGACACATTGCAAATGCGCCGGCTACGGCGCGAGCGCGTGGCCATGGTCTTTCAGCAGTTCGGGCTGCTGCCGTGGCGCACGGTGCGGGAAAACGTCGGTTTCGGCCTCGAACTGCGCGGCGAAGGCGCCGCACGGCGTAAGGTCATAGTCGACGAAAAATTGGAGCTGGTCGGCCTGTCGCAATGGGCCGATCGCTATGTCAGCGAATTGTCGGGCGGTATGCAGCAGCGCGTCGGGCTGGCGCGCGCGTTTGCCACCGATGCCGACATTCTGCTCATGGACGAGCCGTTCTCGGCGCTCGATCCCTTGATTCGCGGCAAGCTGCAGGGCGAATTGCTGACGCTGCAGGAGCGGGTGAAAAAAACCATATTGTTCGTCAGCCACGACCTGGACGAGGCATTACGGTTGGGAGATCGGATTTCCATCCTGCAAAACGGCCGGATCATCCAGACCGGAACGGCCGAAGACATCGTACTCGCCCCGGCGGACGACTACGTTGCGGAATTCGTGCGCCACATGAATCCTCTGACCGTGCTCACCGGCGGCATGATCATGCAGCGCCGCGCGCTGCTCGCGGGCGAGTCGGGTCACGTGTGGCTGGACCCGGCGCGGCGCTATCGGCTCTCCGTCAACGCATCGGATGAGGTGACGGGACTGCACCTCGACGGTATCGCGCACGCCTACTGTCACGTTCAAGACGATGCCGACCTCGCGCGCCTCGAGCCGGGGGTCGCCGTGGTTTCCGCCTCCCTGTCTCTGCAATCCATCATTCGCCTACGCCAGGCGACGGGCCATCCCGTGCTGCTCGCCGAGAACGGCCGCATTCTCGGGGTCTGCGGGGAGGCCGAAATCATCCAGGCGCTGGCCGGCGCCAAATAGGTCCCGCGGGCGCCCAGGGCCTGAAATCCGCTGTTGCGGTACATCCAGCCGTTGCGGTATCTCCATTTAAATATTATCATCACAATAATATAACCGCACTTGTCTTTCGGAACGCCAATCTCACTTTTCGGGGAAGCTTCATGAATCACGACGTCATCATTTCCTGCGCCGTCACCGGCGATGACACCAAGGTCACCAAGAGCCCGCACTGCGCCGTCACCCCGGAACAGATCGCCGCCACCGCCATCGCGGCTGCCCAGGCCGGAGCGGCCATCGTCCACATCCACGTGCGCGAACCCGAAACCGGCGCCTTCAGCATGGAGACCAAGCACTACCGCGAAGTCGTCAAGCGCATTCGCGAGAGCAAGGTCGATGTGATCGTGAACCTCACCTGCGGCATGGGCGGCTATATCGTGGTGGGGGATCATGGCTTGAAGGACACGCCGGGCCCCGGCAGCGACTTCGTCAGCCAGGAAGACCGCATGCGCCACGTCATCGACCTGTGCCACGAAGGCCTCTACCGGCCGGACATCGCCACCTTGGACTGCGGCTCGCTGAATTTCGGCGACGGCAACCGCGCCTACGTGTCCACCCCCAATTATCTGCGCCAAGGCGCCGCCATTGCCAAGGATCTCGGCGTCAAGCCGGAACTGGAAGTCTTCGATACGGGCAACCTCTGGTTCGTCAGGCAGATGATCAAGGAAGGACTCCTGACCGCCCCGTCGCTCATTCAATTGTGCATGGGCATTCCCTACGGAGTTCCGGCCGACGTGGGCCATCTGCTCGCCATGGTCAATACGCTGCCCGAGAACTGCAATTGGGGCACCTTCGCGATCAGCCGCATGCAAATGCCCTGGGTGGCGCAGGCGGTGCTTCTCGGCGGCAATGTGCGCGTCGGGCTCGAGGACAATCTGTATCTGAGCAAGGGCGTGTATGCCAGCAATGCGCAGTTGGTTGAGAAGGCGCGCACCATCATCGAGGCCATGGGAGCCCGGGTCTTGACTCCCGCGCAGGCCCGCGAAAAGCTGCAGCTGCGTTGAGCGGAATTGCGTGACCGAACTGCCCATTTATCGCACCAAGATCCAGCCGGAATGGATCGATTACAACGGGCATTTGCGCGATGCCTACTACGGGCTGGTGGCAAGCCTCGCCATAGACGATGTGATGGATATCCTGGGCCTCGACGCGGCCTACCGCGAGCGCACGCATTGCACTCTGTACACGCTCGAGGTGCATCTGCACTATCTGCATGAGGTCAAGAGTTCGGACGACCTCGGCGTCGCCTCGTCCATTTTGGATTTCGACCGCAAGCGCATCCACATCGGCTGCCGATTCGTGTGCTCCCGAGTCCCCGAACCGGTCGCCACTGCCGAGATGATGCTGTTGCACGTGCATCAAGGGGACAAGCCCCGGGCCGCGGCGTTTCCCGACGAGGTGATCGCCATGCTCGAGGGCCTCAAGGTGTCCCCCGCCGCGCATGAGGCCTTCGTTCCAAGCTCGCGCAAGATCGAATTGAAGCGTCGCTGAGGCGTGCCGCCGATGGACATTCATCGACTCATCGCACCCCGCAGCATCGCATTAATCGGCGCCGGGGCCTGGACCGATGCGGTTGCCGCCGGCAACACCGCCATCGGCTATCAGGGCCAGTTGTGGCGGGTGCATCCTACGCGGCCCTCCACCGCCGCGAACGTCTACTATCGATCCGTCGATGAACTTCCGGGGATTCCCGATGCGGTGTTCCTGGCGGTTCCGAATCACGAGGCCCCCGGAGTCGCGGGCGCGCTGGCCGCACGCGGCGCCGGCGGCTTCGTGTGCTTCACCGCGGGTTTTTCCGAGACCGGCACCGACACCGGGATTGGGCTCACGAGCGAGCTGGTTCTCGAGGCCGGAACCCTGCCCTTCTTCGGGCCGAACTGCTACGGCTACGTCAACTTCTTCGACCGAGTGGCGATGATGCCGGACCAGATCGTGGGATATTCGGTCGAGCGCGGCGTCGCACTCATTTGCCAGAGCGGCACCATCGCGCTCACGCTCATGTTCAATCAACGCTCCCTGCCCATCGGCTGTTTGTTCACCGTGGGCAATCAGACATGCCTGGCGGTCGAGGATCTGATCGAGATTCTTTGCGATGATCCACGCGTGACGGCATTCGGGCTGTATCTCGAGGGAATCAAGGACCCGGAGGCATTTGCGCGCGCCGCCGAGCGCGCGCGTGAGGCGGGAAAGCCCATCGCCGTCATCAAATCCGGGCGCACCGCGGCCGCCGCCCGCACCGCACATAGCCACACCGGAGCCCTCGCCGGCGCCGATGAGGTATTCGAAAGCTTCTGCCGCCAGGCCGGCATCGCCCGCTGCGACACGCTCGGCACTCTGTGCGAGACCTTGAAGCTGTTTCACTCGGGAGGTCCGCTCGCCGGGCGCAAGATTCTGGTGATGGGAGCGTCGG